>Ga0228703_1000495_pt1 | contig 28294 bp, 23 predicted proteins | sample McNCre217_Aug_MG_3_FD_178020 | JGI IMG/M metagenome (GOLD analysis project Ga0228703, IMG submission 178020) | Freshwater microbial communities from McNutts Creek, Athens, Georgia, United States - 29-17_Aug_MG | ecosystem: Environmental > Aquatic > Freshwater > Creek | place: USA: Georgia...
TGCATTCCATCTGCGAAAAGATTGAATTAAAGGCTAAAGTCTGTGATTTCACTCATTTTGCCAAAGAGATCGTTGATTTACAGATAGCGCTTAAGAATTTTGAAGGGGCGATAAAAGCCAAATTTGACTAATGTATGCCATTTTGGCGCGTTTTCTGTGGATTTCCCTTCTTTATTAATGTCATTTTTTCCGAATTAATCGATTGGGTATTCATTTGCTATAAAGGGGGAAAACCTAGCCGATATGAACCCCAATAATTACACTTCACAAGCAGGATTGCTGATTCAAAATGCGATGGAAATCGCTAGCCAAAACGGTCAGCAAGCCATTGAAACGGGTCACCTCTTGCAAGCTATTTTGCAAGATGATACTCAAACATCCGCCTTTCTATTAAAGAAGAACGGCGTGTCTGTTCAAGCCATTCAAGAAAAATTACAAGCCATCCTTTCTTCATACCCTAAAGTTTCTGGGGCACAACCGTATGCCAGCAATGCATTGCAGCAGGTATTAACGAAGGCGGAGGCCTTGAAAACTGAATTTGGCGATTCTTATGTCAGCGTAGAGATATTATTTCTCGCTTTAATTGAATCCAAAGATGCCGTTGCGGACTTACTCAAGTCACTAGGCATTACGAGTGCTAATTTTAAGAAATCCATCACAGAATTAAGAGGAAATAGAAAAGTGAACGATCCACATGCAGAAGGAACTTACCAGTCTTTGGAAAAATACGGTAAGAATTTAAATGAATTAGCGAAAGCTGGGAAAATTGACCCAGTTATCGGACGTGACGAAGAAATTCGCCGTGTCTTGCAGATTTTGTCCCGAAGAACGAAAAATAATCCCATCCTTTTAGGAGAGCCAGGGGTAGGTAAAACCGCCATCGTAGAAGGATTAGCCCAACGAATCGTTTCAGGTGACGTGCCCGAAAACTTGAAATCCAAAATCGTGATGTCTCTCGATATGGGTTTATTAGTCGCGGGAGCGAAGTACAAAGGAGAATTTGAAGAGCGTTTGAAAGCGGTGATCAAAGAAGTAACGGACTCCGATGGGGAAATCGTTTTGTTCATCGATGAGATCCACACCTTGATAGGTGCCGGTGGCGGAGGCGAAGGGGCGATGGATGCAGCAAACTTGTTAAAACCCGCATTAGCGCGTGGAGAATTGCATGCGATTGGTGCCACAACGCTCAAAGAATACCAAAAGTACATCGAGAAAGACAAAGCTTTAGAGCGTCGTTTTCAAGCTGTTATGGTAGAGGAACCGGATGTAGCGGATGCTATTTCTATTTTGCGCGGAATCAAAGATAAATACGAATTGCACCACGGGGTAAGAATTCAAGATGATGCGGTAATTGCAGCGGTTGAATTATCCAATCGCTATATATCGGATCGTTTCTTACCGGATAAGGCGATTGATTTAATGGATGAGGCAGCTGCCAAAATGCGTTTGGAAATCGATTCTGTTCCAGAAGAGATCGATGATATTCAGCGCAAGATAATGCAATTAGAAATCGAGCGAGAGGCGATTCGTCGCGAGAATAATAAAGAGAAGGAGACGATTTTAACGCGTGATTTAGCGGATTTGTCAGAGAAAAGAGATGCGCTAAAGGCCAAATGGCAATCAGAGAAGTCGGTCTTAGACGCTGTTCGTGCAGAAAAAGAAGCGATCGATCGATTGAAATTAGAAGCCGAACAAGCAGAACGCCAAGGCGATTATGGCAAAGTAGCGGAGATTCGTTATGGCCGTTTAGTGGAATCAGAGCAGAAATTAAAGGATATGCAGGCGAAGTCTGCCGGAGATAATTCGATGCTACAAGAGGAAGTGACGGCTGAAAATGTCGCAGAGGTGGTGGCTAAATGGACAGGAATTCCGGTCAGCAAGATGTTGCAAACGGAGATTGAAAAACTGTTGCATTTGGAAGATGAATTGCACAAGCGTGTGGCAGGCCAAGATCAAGCGATAGAAATGGTGTCTGACGCGGTGCGTCGATCTCGTGCTGGTTTGCAAGATCCACGTCGCCCTATCGGTTCCTTTATTTTTTTAGGAACAACCGGTGTAGGTAAGACGGAATTAGCCAAAACATTAGCGTCATATTTATTCAATGACGAAAATGCCATGGTGCGCATCGATATGTCAGAGTACCAAGAGCGTCATGCGGTAAGCCGTTTAGTAGGTGCGCCTCCGGGCTATGTGGGATATGATGAGGGAGGACAATTGACAGAGGCGGTCCGTCGTAAACCGTATTCAGTGGTGTTGTTAGATGAGATCGAAAAGGCGCATCCTGATGTTTGGAATATCTTATTACAGGTATTAGATGAAGGTCGATTAACCGATAATAAAGGTCGTACAGCTAACTTTAAGAATACGATCATTATCATGACTTCAAACATCGGAAGCCATTTGATTCAAGAGAAAATGGCTTCGATGGAAGGCTGGAACAATGCGATTGTGATGGAAGAGACGAAAGAGGAAGTGATGACATTGCTAAAACAAGTGGTTCGTCCGGAATTCTTAAATCGAGTGGATGAGGTCGTTTTATTTGAACCTTTGACACTAGAACATGCACGCAAAATTTTGGCGATCCAATTCAAAGAGGTTCAAAAGCGTCTTGCCGAACAACATATTACCTTAGAAGCGTCCGAGGATGCTTTGAATAAGTTAGCGAAAGATGGATATGATCCGAATTACGGAGGCCGTCCAATGAAACGAGTACTTCAAAAAGCGGTTCTCAATGAATTGTCTAAGGCTATTTTGTCTGGTAAGATTCAGAAAGATTCTGCCGTGATGATGGAGCTGGATGAGAAGGGGGAGCTGTCTTTTGAGAATATTGTAGTTGAGGTTTAAATTTTCAATGACCAAAGCTCAAAGTTCAAAGTTTGTATCAAAAAAGCGGCAATTGCCGCTTTTTTGATTATTGGGATGTTGGTTGCTTCGCAGCTGAGACTGAAAAACATTTCTGAAATCTTCCCCGCAGGGGATTCCAGCTTTGCTCTTTGAACTTTGCTCTTTTAAATTTGATTCTGCAAGCAAACCATCCTTGTAAATCGGTAAATTGCCTGCGTGCCTACGCTCGTGCTTCGCGAGTCAGTTGTGGCGGGGAATGGGCCACCATGTACCATAGCCCCGGAAACTTCGACGCCCGTAGGGAAACCGTTGAAGAGTAATCTGCCCACTTTCTGTAATAAAGTATCGACGAGTTCTTCTGAGATCTCTGATTTCGTTCCGTGAATCGTTCCGGTTAATTGGCCGTCTAAGGATTCAATAAAAGAAAGCATTTCGGATTGATCTTCTACTAAAATGGCCACAGTGCAGGGGCCAAATACTTCTTCTAAAATCGAGTGATTCGCTGAAGCCGCATCTGAAACAAATAAGGCAGGAGATGGGAGCTCACGCGAGGTTAATTTTTTAGCATTTATTGCTAGTTTTGAAACACCGGCGGCATAAGCATTAGCTATTCCAGGAGTTAAAAATGTGCCTAGTGCAAGTTTATCTAATTCGGCTGCGAGTAAATCGAGGAAAGCGGCATCCTTTTTTTGAAGGATGATGAGGCCGGGATTTGTACAGAATTGACCTACTCCCAGGCAAACTGAACCTGCTAGGCCAGCAGCGAGCGCTTCAGGGTTTTCTGCCATCTTGTTTGATAACAGAATGACTGGGTTTACACTCCCCATTTCTGCATACACGGGTATCGGGTGTCGTCTGCGGACAGCCAGGTCATAAAGTGCTTTTCCTCCGCGATAAGATCCGGTAAAGCCTACGGCTTGAATGTCAGGATGCTGAATCAAATGGGAACCTACTTCATTAGACGTGCCATGAATTAAGGTGAAAACGCCGGCTGGTAGGCCACAGGATGCCACTGCTTTTGAAATAGCAGCGCCTACTAAATCGCCCGTTTTCGGGTGGGCTGGGTGTGCTTTGAAGATCACAGGGCAACCCGCCGCTAAGGCGGAGATGGTATCGCCGCCCGCTACTGAAAAAGCGAGTGGAAAATTACTCGCCCCAAAAACGGCCACAGGACCTAAGGGGATTTGTGTTTGAAATAAATCAGGTTTTGGTAGTGGGGCACGGTCCGGCTGAGCTGGATCATGGATTTCTCTTTTCCAGGCTGGCTTAGAGATGAAGTCTGCGAAAGCTTGGATTTGACCCGTTGTACGGCCTCTTTCTCCCGTGATTCGAGCTTCTGGAAGATGAGATTCTGCACAGGCGCTTTGGATTAATGTATCTCCTATGGCCATTATTTCGCGGGAAATAGCCATAAGAAAGGCAGCGCGATCTACATCCGAAATCCGGCGATAAATTGGGAAGGCAGCTTTTGCGGCCGCAACGGCTGAGTCGATTTCTGTTATCGTAGCGTCTTTATCATTCATTAGGCAACAGTTTGAATAAGGGTTCCAATAGGTTCAATCGTAATGTGGATCGTGTCTCCAGGTTGCAAGGTAAAGGGCGGATCCGGGACGATGCAAGTGCCGGTCATTAAATAGACGCCAGCAGGGAAAGACATTTCGCGCGTTAAATAATTGACTAATTCGCTGTGCGAGCGTTTCATTTGGGAGATTTCAGTGTCACCTTGAAAAACACGTTCACCGTTTCGAATGATTTCCATGGCGATAACAGTGTTAGGGGCCAAGGGTTTTTCTGTCACTAATAAGCAGGGACCTAGGCCGGCGGATGCATCATAGACTTTGGCCTGAGGCAAATACAAGGGGTTTTCGCCTTCGATATCCCGGGAACTCATATCGTTTCCGATACTGTAGCCCGCTAATTCGCCGTGTTTATTTACGAAAAGGGTCAATTCAGGCTCTGGAACATTCCAAAATGAATCCTTCCGAATGCGCACCTTTCCGCCGGGTCCTACAGACCGTAAGCGATTGCCTTTGTAGAATATTTCGGGGCGCTCAGCGTCATATACTTTGTCGTAAAAGGTATCGCCACCAGATTCTTTGGATTCTTCCATACGCGCCACTTTACTACGCAAGTAGGTAACGCCAGCCGCCCAAATTTCTTGCGAATCGATAGGGCAGAGTGGATGATCGATTTTGGCCTGCAATCCATTCAAAAGATGCATCGAGCAAACCTCGAATAAATTTTTCTGGTTGATGAAATCGTCCCAATGGCCGGGAACCGAGCAAACCAGTCCTTGCTGATTTTGCAATTGAATCCCGGAAGAAGTTAAATAGATTTTTATACTGTTCATAGCTTATCTAAAGAGGCATCTATCTCAGCTGCGTGGCGAGATGGATAGCTCAATTCATAGGTACAAAGGTTATCAATTACCTGATTTACTATTGAAATCGGGTGTTTCTTGCAAATTTTCATCACTTCGTTCATCTGAGCATAAGTAAACTGTATGCGTCGGATTTTCATGGGTTCTTTTTCAAAGATTTCTGCTTGTTCCAAGGCAGCTATTGCTCCTTCCTTATAAGCCTGAATTAGACCTGGAACCCCTAAAAGTGTTCCTCCAAAATACCGAACCACCGCCACTAACACATAATGGAGGTTTTGCGAAAGAATCGTATTTAAAATGGGCTTTCCTGCACTGCCAGAGGGCTCTCCGTCATCATTTGACCTAGCTTCTTCTGGGGTAAATCCGAGTCGATAAGCGTAACAAATGTGTCTGGCTTTGGGGTGCGCTTCTTTCAGGGAGGCTAAATGGCTTTTGATTTCTTCCAAATCTTTCACGGGATATGCCCAACTGATGAATTTACTTCCTTTATCTTTGTAAAGTCCTTCAGCTGGTTTTGCGATCGTGAGATAGGAGTCTGGTATCAATGACATAAGGATAAATGTAAGCTAAGCGATGCACAATAACTATTATTTTCTTCGGATTTTATCCGCCCATTTACGGCAGATATTGATGTATGCGCGCATAAAACAATGTTTTTCGCAGGAAAAGGATGAGTTGGTTTTGGGTTTTGAACGCCAAAACGGGGATGATTTCTACATCAAATGTTCGCTAGGTCCCCAGTTTTCCAGTTTACAATTCCCGGATTCTTTCCATCGGGCTGGCCGGAATTCCATCGACCTTTTCTCTGATTTACTCTTAGCAGAAGTGCAGGAAGTAGAGATGTACGAGAATGAAAGAGCTTTTGGCATTCATTTTTTGGGTAATTATGTGCTCGTATTTAAGCTTTTTGGGAATCGGGCGAATTTGATTTTATATCGCGACGGAGAATATGATTCTCAGTTCCAAAAACGCCTCAAAAAAGACGATGAGCTAGCTTTAAATTCTATCTCTCGTACCATAGATCAAAGTTTCGAAGCCTTCCAGGCGACTGATGGGGAGTATTTCCCACTCTTTCCGACCTTAGGAAAAGAAGGCCTAGCTTGGCTTGCCAGCCAAGGATATGAAAACCTGAACTTAAAAGACCGCTGGAATTTATTGCAAAAAATGCTCCAAATTCTGGATGAGGGGAATTTTTATGTAGTTTCAACGCCCAAAGGCATAGGTTTTACCTTGTTTCCACCATCGACAGAAGTATTGTATCAGTCTTCGGATCCCATTGCCGCTTTGAATCAGTTTTATGTGCTACATTACTCAGTGGGAGAGTTTACGCGGGAGAAAAGACAGATTCAAGAAGGATTAGAACGCAACTTGGCAAAATCTCAACTCTACCTGCAAGAGTTAGAAAAACAAAAAGTGATTCGTGAGACGAATGTGCCTTTCGAGGAGATAGGCAACATTTTGATGGCTTATTTGCATCTAATCCCGGAAGGAGAATCGAAAGTGGTGTTAGATGATTTTTACCGTAATCAGCCCATAACTATTAAATTAAATTCGACGCTTAGTCCGGCAGCAAACGCGGAAAACTATTATCGTAAAGCTAAAAATTTCTCCAAAGAACTCGCGCATTGGGAAGAAAACATTGCACGTAAACAGCAGGAAATCGAAGATTTGAAAGCGAAATTAAGGGATTTAGAATCGGTGGAAACCCGAAAAGGCTTGAAGCCCTTTTTGGCCTTAGCTTTGGATAAAAAAACAGCAGAAGAGCTGCCATTTAAGCAATTCGAGCTGGAAGGATGGGTGATTTGGGTAGGAAAAAATGCCAAAAACAACGATTTATTAACCCTGAAATACGCAAAGAAACAGGACATTTGGTTGCATGCTCGCGATGTTTCGGGATCTCATGTCATTGTACGCAACCCCCAAAATAGAACTGTACCTGCTTTTGTTATCGAAAAGGCAGCAAGTTTAGCGGCTTATTTCTCCAAACGACAAACCGAATCCCTTTGTCCCGTTATCGTCACCTCGAAGAAATACGTGCGCAAAACAAAGGATTTATTACCTGGTATGGTCATTGTGGATCGCGAAGAAGAAGTGGTTTTAGTAAAACCTGAGCTTTGGAATTAGTACAATTCCGATAAAAAGGTTAATTTAGGCAATTCAAGACCTTAATTAACATTAAAACTCTATGCAATCAAACGGTTTACAAACACTCGACTACCTCGTATTTCTCTTTTATTTCGTGGTAGTAGCTGGTTACGGCTATTGGATTTACAACAAGAAAAAATCCGAATTATCTGACTCGAATGACTTCTTTTTAGCGGAAGGCTCTTTAACCTGGTGGGCTATTGGTGCATCATTAATCGCATCGAACATCTCTGCAGAGCAGTTTATTGGTATGTCAGGCAATGGTTTTAGACTGGGTCTAGCCATCGCCACCTATGAATGGATGGCAGCAGCGACGCTCTTAATTGTGGCGATTTTCTTCATGCCTATCTATTTGAAGAATAAAATCTTCACGATGCCTCAATTCTTATCGCAACGCTATTCACCTACCGTGAGTTTAATCATGGCCGTTTTCTGGTTAATGTTATACGTTGCCGTGAATTTGACGTCTATTTTGTATTTAGGTGCCTTAGCGGTAACAACCATTTCAGGTATCGACTTCACTGTATGTATGATCGGAATGTCTGTTTTTGCAGTGATTATCACCTTAGGTGGAATGAAAGTAATCGGTTTTACAGACGTTATTCAAGTTTTCTTCTTGATTTTGGGCGGATTAGCTACGACGTATTTGGCTCTTCAAATGGTGTCAGATCATTTCGGTGGTGAAGGTGTGATGAGCGGTGTAAGTCATTTGATGACCAAAGCCCCTGAGCATTTCCACATGATTTTAAACAAGGATAATGCCAATTACCCTTCTCTTCCGGGTCTAACGGTATTAATAGGTGGTATGTGGATTATTAACTTGAACTATTGGGGATGTAATCAATACATTACACAGCGTGCTTTGGGAGCAGATCTTCCAACAGCGCGTAACGGTATCTTGTTTGCAGCCTTCTTAAAGATGTTAATGCCTATTATTGTGGTATTACCAGGTATCGCAGCCTATTTATTACACAAGGATGGCATGTTTCAACAAGAGATGTTGAAAGACGGTGTCTTGAATCAAGATAGTGCTTATCCTGTATTATTAAACTTGTTGCCAGCGGGTTTAAAAGGTCTTTCTTTTGCTGCTTTAACGGCTGCAGTTGTGGCATCAATGGCTGGTAAAGCGAATTCAATCTCGACAATCTTTACGTTAGATATTTACAAAAAATACATCAATACAAATGCTACAGAGAAGCAATTGGTTTCTATCGGACGTATTGCTGTAGTAGGTGCGATGGTATTAGCGATCGCGATTGCGCCATTTATGGGGATTGATAAAAAAGGTGGATTTGAATTCATCCAAGAATACACGGGTTATGTTTCTCCTGGTATTTTTGCCTTGTTTATCTTAGGTTTCTTCTGGAAAAGAACAACTTCAAATGCAGCTTTATTTGCGCTTTTGGGCGGTGTGACCTTCTCGATTTTATCGAAATACATTCCTACTTGGACAGGCGTTAATGATTGTATTTTCTACACAGCATTCTTAGATGGCGATGTATATATGATTCCATTTATGGATCGTATGGGCTGGGTATTTATCTTCTGCGTCGTTTCGATGGTGATTATTTCCTTAGCAGATCCGGAAAGCAAGAACAATCCGAAAGGTTTGGAGATCGATGCCAAAATGTTCAAGCTAGAGCCTTCTTTCATTTTAGGAACGGTTGTGGTAGTGATGGGGATTATTGCTCTTTACACTTATTTTTGGTAAGACATTTAGGATAAGCGTTCTAAAATTTTGCTGCGCAAATAATTTTGTGAACGCTGACTCTAAATGCTTTCTTTCTACATGCATTAAAAAAGGGATCGAATTTCGATCCCTTTTTTAATAGTCGTCAGTCGTCAGTGGACAAAGATCAAAGAGCAAAGTTCAAAGTCCAAAGAATGCATGAATACATTTCATAAACTTTCGCCGCAGGCGATTCCACCTTTGAACTTTGCTCTTTGAACTTTGAGATTTGATTTCTGAAGCCTTTATAAGGCACCAGAAATAATCGAATCCACCACACTCGGATCCAGCAAGGTAGACGTATCTCCTAAGCTGCTAAATTCTCCCTCAGCCACCTTACGAAGGATACGGCGCATGATTTTACCAGAACGAGTTTTAGGAAGTCCAGTGACAAACTGAATTTTGTCTGGTTTAGCAATGGGTCCAATGACACGCGTCACTGTCGCCAAAATATCCTTTCTCATCAGACTGTCGTTTTCTGGCCTATTTTCGCATATCACATAAGCGTAAATGCCTTGTCCTTTCACCTCATGTGGAAAACCGACTACGGCTGACTCCACCACACCTGTGTGCCTATTGATTGCATTTTCCACTTCAGCTGTTCCGATGCGATGTCCAGAAATGTTCATGACGTCATCTACACGTCCCGTAATGCGGTAATAGCCGTCTTCGTCACGCATACATCCATCACCAGTGAAATAGAGTCCAGGATAGGTAGAGAAATAGGTGGATTTGCAACGTTCGTGATCCCCGTAAGTGGTTCGGATGATGGAAGGCCAAGGGAATTTGATGCATAAGTTGCCATTTACTCCGTTTCCATCGATCTCTTTACCATTTTCGTCCACGAGTATTGGCTGTACACCAGGCAGGGGTAAGGTAGCGAAAGCGGGCTTTAATGGCGTAATGCCGGCAATTGGAGAAATCATTAGGCCACCTGTTTCCGTTTGCCACCATGTGTCTACGATAGGGCAATTTCCTTTACCTACTTGGTCATTGTACCAATGCCATGCTTCTTCGTTTAAAGGTTCTCCCACAGAACCTAATACACGAAGCGAACTAAGATCTTTATTCGTAATAAATTCATTTCCCATTCCCATTAGCGATCGTATCGCTGTAGGGGCTGTGTAGAAAATGTTGACTTGATGTCTTTTGATGATATCCCAAAAACGTCCCGCATCTGGATAGGTAGGAACTCCTTCGAATAAAACGGATTTGGCACCATTTAATAGGGGGCCATAAACGAGGTAGGAATGGCCTGTAATCCAGCCGATGTCAGCTGTACAGAAAAATACCTCGCCTGGATTGTATTGGAATACATTCGCAAACGTGTAAGCCGTATAGACCATATATCCTCCACAGGTGTGTACAACACCTTTGGGTTTACCTGTAGAGCCAGATGTATAGAGAATAAATAAGGGATCTTCTGCGTTCATCGCCTCAGCTGGGCAATCAGATGAGGCATCTTGTTCTGCTTCATCCCACCAAAGATCACGTCCCTCTAACATGGCTACAGGCGTGTTAGTGCGGCGTTTAACGATCACTTTTTCCACGGATGGGCATTGCGCGATGGCTTCATCCACGGTCTCCTTCATGGGAATCTCTTTATTTCCCCGTACGGCGCCGTCCGTCGTTAAGATGATTTTGCATTGGGCATCATTTACACGATCTGCTATCGATTGAGCAGAAAAACCGCCAAAAACCACCGAGTGAATCGCTCCTATACGTGCACAGGCTAAAACTGCAATGGCTAATTCAGGAATCATCGGCATGTAAATGCAAACGCGATCTCCTTTTAGAACGCCTTGTGATTTTAACACATTTGCCACTCGACAAACACGTGCATGTAATTCACGGTAGCTTAAGGTGATGGCCTCATCGCCAGGTTCATTGGGTTCATAAATGATTGCTGCTTGATCAGGAATTGTCTTTAAATGACGATCTAGGCAATTGGTGGTGATGTTTAACTCTCCATCTTCAAACCATTTGACGGAATAATCCGTAAAACTCCAATCCAGGACTTTGGTAAATGGCTTAGACCATTCAAATTCATGGGCGATGCCAGCCCAGAATTGCGCTGGATTTTGCACGCTTAATTCATACGTTTTCTGATAATCTGCTAGGCTCGTAATTCTCATAATTATATTTTATCAAATTCTCCCTGAAGGGCATAATAACCGAAAAGGCTCATGCCAATCGAAATTAATGGGGCTAATACAAAAGTGTAAATAATGGCTGGGACGAGATCATTCCCGCCTTTGGCCCACAAAGGAACCGCTTGAAAATAGATCAAATAAATTCCTGCACCGATCCCTAATCCGATCCATACAATCCCTAAAATTCGCTTTATAAGGTTCATCATTATGCTTTTTTACCTGATTTAATGTAAATAATGCCGATCACGACGCAAACGCTGATTAAGGCGATAGGGTAATTTAATCCTTCCAAATAGGGTTTATGTACCATTCCTGCCGTTTGGGCATTGGAAACTAAAAAGGTCGCTATGGCTGGCATTAATCCCCCAAACACACCATTACCAATATGGTAAGGCAAGGACATGGACGTATAGCGAATCTTTGTAGGGAACATTTCCACTAAAAAGGCAGCAATGGGACCATAGGCCATCGTGACAAAGGAGATTAGTAAAAATACATAGCCCACTAAAGTCCATTGGTCTTTCGTGTTTATTTTAATACTAATTTTTGACTCGGTTTTTTCAGGGGAAAGCTCTGTAATGACATTTTTATACGTACTTCCATCCGTAAATTTTTTCGTAATGGTCGTCGTTTTACCCTGTAAGGTCATCTTTTCTGAACCAGGAATGACCGTTTTATTCGTGATATCTACGGTTTTATACATCTGATCAAAAATGGGGCGATAGGAGAAAATGGCAATAATCATTCCCGCCATCATAATGCCTTTTCGACCTATTTTATCGGATAAAGCACCGAAAATCACAAATAATGGAGTTCCTAATAATAGACCAATCACTAAAATCGTATTCGTTTGAATATCATCCAGATTACAGATTTTTAATAGGAAGGTTTGCGCATAAAATTGGCCGGTATACCAAACCAGTCCTTGGCCCATCGTGGCTCCGAATAGCGCTAAAAGCACATATTTTAGGTTCAGTTTATTGCCAAAAGATTCTTTTAAGGGGTTTTTGCTGATATTTCCTTCTGCTTTTGCCTGGGCAAACATAGGAGATTCCTCCATGTTTTTACGGATTAAAAGAGAAACCAGTACCATCAGAATGGACACTAAAAAAGGAATGCGCCAGCCATAATCATCAAATGCTTCTTTACTTAAGGTAGCCCTGGTAGCCATAATGACAGCTAAAGAGATGACCAGTCCCAAAGTGGCCGTCGTTTGAATCCAAGACGTGAAAAATCCCCGTCTTTCTGCTGGGGCATGTTCTGCCACATAGGTTGCTGCCCCACCATATTCTCCCCCTAAGGCGAGTCCTTGTAATAAACGAAGTGTCAACACTAAAATAGGTGCCCAGGCACCTATGGTGGCATAGGACGGGATCAAGCCTATGGCGAATGTAGCACCTCCCATCAGCATGAGCGTCACCATAAAGGTGTATTTTCGACCGATTAAATCACCTAGACGACCAAAGACTAAGGCACCAAATGGACGTACGACAAAACCTGCCGCAAAAGTAGCTAAGGTGTTTAAAAAGGCGGCAGTAGGATTGTCAGTTGGGAAGAATTTGGTCGATAATACCGTGGCTAAACTTCCAAAAATATAGAAATCATACCACTCAATTAGCGTGCCCACAGACGACGCACTAATAATATAGGCGAGGCTTTGCTTTTTGGCTTTCATTCGTTTTAAATAGGTTATAACAAATCTAGAATTTTCTCCCTAATTCTGCTAAATTTGAACGAAAAATCTTGCTTATGTTTAATGAAACGCAACGCTTTACCCAATGGTGGTTATGGCTCATTCTAGTGGGGGTTTGGGCTTCTATGATTTATTCATTTGTCACTGCACCTGCTCAAACGGGAATAGCCGCTTTTGTATCCTTTGGCATTGGTATTTTGTTGCCCTTGCTGTTTTGGCAAATGAAATTAACGACCCGAATTACGCAAGAAGGTATTTACGTGCGCTTTTTTCCTTTCCATTTTAAAGAGAAGTTCTTTGCTTGGGAAACGATCACTTTCTCTTACGTTCGGACCTATAGTCCATTAATGGAATATGGGGGCTGGGGAATCAAATACAGCTTTAAGGGGAATGGTTTAGTATACAATACTGCTGGAAACGTGGGATTGCAATTGTATTTTACGGAAGGTGAACCGGTCTTAATAGGCACTCAAAAAGGAGAAGAAATCAAGCAGGTATTAGCGGCCTTAGGCCATTTAACGGAATCTGTGAAATAAAAGCCGTACCTTTGCCTTACATTATGAGGATGTTTGTTAGTATTTCATTGCTCATAACACATCTTTATACATTTTTATGTCATTTGAATCATTGCACCTCATTGAGCCCATTTTAAAGGCGCTCAAAGAAGAGGGTTATACGAATCCTACCCCCATTCAAGCCCAATCGATCCCTATTGTCCTGCGTGGCACGGATTTACTAGGTTGCGCTCAAACGGGTACAGGTAAAACGGCAGCCTTTACACTGCCCATTATTCAACTTTTAGAGGAGAACAAATCGTTCTCAAAAAATAAGAAAATTCGCGCTTTGATCGTGACCCCTACCCGAGAGTTAGCGATTCAAATCGGAGAAAGTTTCAGAGCCTATGCTCGTCATACGGATTTGAAGTATGCCGTTATTTTTGGGGGAGTAGGCCAAAGTCCTCAAGTATCAGCTATCCGCAGCGGTGCTGACGTGGTCATTGCGACGCCAGGGCGTCTATTGGACTTAATGAACCAACGCCTTTTATCCATCGCAGACGTAGCGTACTTTGTGTTAGATGAAGCGGATCGTATGCTTGATATGGGATTCATTCACGATGTGAAGAAATTATTAGCTGCACTGCCTCACAAACGTCAGTCGCTATTCTTCTCAGCAACGATGCCACCCGAAATCGTGAAATTAGCGGGAAGTATTTTGAAAAATCCAGCTTCCGTTTCCGTAACCCCGGTTTCATCCACCGTTGAAATCATTAATCAATCGGTCTATTTCGTAGATAAAGGCAATAAAAACGATTTATTGCTTGATATATTGCAAGATACCTCGATTAAAACAGCTTTGGTCTTTACCCGTACGAAACACGGCGCAGACAAAGTGGTGAAAATGCTATTGAAAGCCAGTATTAAAGCTGAAGCCATTCACGGAAATAAGTCCCAAAATGCCCGTCAAACAGCTTTGAAAAACTTCAAAGCCCAAACAACGCGCGTGCTTGTTGCTACCGATATCGCCGCTCGTGGTATTGATATTGATGAATTAGAATTTGTGATTAATTACGAATTGTCGAATATCGCTGAAACCTACGTTCACCGCATCGGTCGTACCGGTCGTGCAGGGGCAAAAGGAGCCGCGATTTCATTCTGCGATATCGAGGAGAAGGCTTATTTGAAAGACATTGAGAAATTAATTGGGAAGAAGATCCCAGTCGTGGAAGCACATAAATACCCCATGAAGGTATTGCACGTGGAAAAAGCGGCTAAAAAGCCACAAGGATCTCCACGTGGTCGTTCAGGTGCGCCAGCTGCTCCTGCAAAAGATGCAAAGCCTGCTCGTTCTTTTGATAAGGCGAGTTCTGGTCGCAAATGGTACGGAAAGAAAAATACCTATTGAGTTTGAGTAAACCAGATAAAATATTGCTCGTCATTGTAGGTCCAACGGCAGTAGGAAAGACTGCGCTTTGCGTAGATTTAGCAAAGCACCTACAGACGGACATTATTTCGGCAGATTCACGGCAATTTTACCGTGAACTTGCCATAGGTACGGCAAAGCCTTCCGTAGAAGAACAGGGAGGAGTGATCCATCATTTTGTCGATTCTCATTCTGTGGAAGATTATTTCTCTCCCGGAGATTTCGAACGGGAGTCGATGGCCCTCTTGAAGAAATTATTCAAAAAACACGATATAGTCGTGGCAACGGGTGGTTCAGGATTGTATTTAAAGGCTTTGATGGAGGGATTGGATGTGATGCCAGAAGCGGATTTAGCTTTGCGTGAAACCTTGAATGCCCGTTTGGAGAAGGAGGGTTTATGGGCTTTGTTTACCGAATTGAAGCAATTGGACCCTGTTTATGCAGCCCAAGTTGATGCTAAAAACCCGCAGCGTGTCGTTCGTGCCCTGGAAGTATGTCTTTCTACGGGAAAACCCTATTCAGAATTTCGTTTAGCCCAAAAGCCAGCTCGCCCATTTCAAGTCATCAAGATTTGTCTTGAACGTCCGCGTGAAGAATTGTATACTCGAATCGATCAGCGTATGGACCAAATGCTTTCCACAGGTTTAGTGGAAGAAGCAAAGGCCTTTGAAGATAAGCAGCATTTGTATGCTTTGAGGACTTTGGGTTACAAAGAAGTATATGCTTTTTTAAGGGGAGAATACGATGAAGAGGAGATGATTCGCTTATTAAAGCGCAATAACCGCCATTACGCGAAGAAACAGATGACTTGGTTCAGAAACCAAGATGCCTTTATTTACCTGCACCCCTCGAATGCATTTGTAGAGATTTTGAAAAGATTAGAGGCTTAAATAGGCCTCAAGTCCACCTTCGAGGTGGTCGATTTTAGAGAAGCCTTTGGCCTTCATTAAACGCAAAGCAATCAAACTCTGCGTTCCATTATAGCAGATAATCACCCAGTTTTTGTCCCTAGGGATTTCATTAATTCGCTCCAAAAGTGTATCTAATGGAACGTGAAAACCTCCTAGATTAAATTCATCCCATTCTCTGGGTGTTCGAATATCTAGGAGGTTTACATAGGGTAATTCTGCTTTGAATTCCGAGGCGGTCATCTTAGTAACCAGCCGCTTGCCAAGCCATCATGCCACCTAAAACGTTGCGCACATTGGTATAGCCTTCCGCTGTTAAATAGGCTGCAGCGCGGCCAGAACGAGCTCCTGAGCGGCAATGGATTAGAATTTCTTCGTTTTTCAAATGAGCGATTTCATCCAAACGATCCGGCAATTCGCCCAAAGGGATCAAAGTCGCCCCAATGTTGAATTCGTCAAATTCATATTCCTCGCGCACATCGAACAAGTTCAATTTTTCGCCTTTATCCAGGCGCTCTTTTAATTCTTCAATTGTAATATCCATTTTATTCGTTATTTCCGTCACCTACTACCCAGACATCAATGGTATCTCCTGGATGAATACTCGTTCCATCGCAAGTGGCACACGTTTGTTTGAATACGGTTCCTGCTGTTAAATCACTACTTGCCTCGTAAGTCACGTGGCCTAATTTTAAATTCATTCCTGCCAAAATAATCGATACTTCATCCAATGGCTTTCCAATCAAATCAGGTAATTCAATTTCCGCATCTGCCGTCCCATTACCGATGTATAAATCGACTTCGGTTCCCTTAGGGATGCTATTGCCCGCCGCAATTTTACGTCCCAAGGCCTGCATATCAATGACTTCCTTCAAACGAGGGTCATTTACCTGATGCACAATTCCTTTTTTCAATCCGGCAATAATCAATTGTTGCTCCGCACTTCGCACTGAAAGTCCTATCAAATTAGGCATGCTAATGGTAGGAGGTGTTTCCGAATTAATGGTAATGTATATTTTACGTCCTGATTTGACCAAAGCATTTGGCAAAGGGTATTGTGATAAGATCGTCAATGGAGGCTTGTCTGCCACAAAAGTGCAATCTGAAATCTCGAATTCTAGGTTATTCGCATCGACAGATTCTTCCATTTTATCCATCGTCATTCCTTTTAAATTAGGAACCTTGATGGTTTCGCCATGGTGCGTGCTCCAAGGTAGGTAGACGAAAAAGAAACCAAAAAACAACACTAAAAATAACGTCACTAAGATCGCGACGTGCAAGTAGAAGTCTTTTTTTGATTTGGTGGAAATGATAGCCATAGTAGGATTAGTCTATTATAATGCAAGTTAATAAGAAAAGAGTTGAATATTAAACCCGAAATTGTGCTACGCAATAATTTCTTGTATTTAATATTCAACTCTTTTTCTCATTTCTCTCTACTCTTCAGTCCTTCGGACTCATTCCCTTAGGACTATTAACTAGTGACTAGCGACTAGCGACTAATACTTAAACACCTTATCTCCCGCCATCACTTCTTGCGTTTTCTCATCGAAAGTTACGCGTTGTCCTGTGCGGTAAGCTGCATTTGACATAATGGTTGCGATAGAGTGTTGGTAGCCTGCCTCGATAGGAGCATTAGGTGTCTTGCGAGAACGAACGCATTCCATCCAGTTTTTCACGTGGTTGAAGGTTAAAACATCGCCACCCGTATCAGCATCAGTTGCGACTTTTGCTCCTTCGATTTTCATCGTAGGCAATAAGTTTGCTTGAAGACCCATTGCTTTTGCTTCACGCTCTCGAAGTCCACCGTTAGGAGAAATCGTGTTCGTGTCTAGGTTTAATTCTCCACCGTTAGAGTAGTAAATTTCTTTCGTTCCACCTGCTGAATTGGAGAAGCGAGACGTGAATTGTACTTGGAAACCTTTGCTTCCTTGGCCATAGTCCATAACGACAGTCATGGTGTCTGCATTTTTACGTCCGTCATTCCATTGGTAGATTCCTCCATTTGCTACGACTGAATTAGGGTGTTTTAAGCCGGTGAACCAGTGTACAGTATCGATTTGGTGTGACATCCATTGGCCTGGAATACCCGATGAATAAGGCCAGAATAGGCGGTATTCTAAGTATTTGCGCGGATCAAAGGTATCAGCAGGGCGGTTCATCAAGAAACGCTTCCAGTCGATATCCGATTCTTTCAGGATACTCGTTAATTCAGGACGTCTCCAGCGACCCGGTTGATTGACGTTCCACATCAATTCCACCATTTTAATATCGCCAAATTTACCGGATTTGATAAATTCTTCTGCTGCCCAATAGTTTTCACCTGAACGACGTTGAGAACCGATTTGAACAATTTTGCCAGAATCTTTTACTGCCTTTAATACGGCGCGGTTATCTTCCATTGTTTCTGCCAACGGTTTTTCCGTGTACGTATCGCAACCCGCTTTTACTGCCTCGATCGTGTGTAAAGCGTGTTGGAAGTCAGCTGTGGAGATGAAAACTGCATCGATTCCTTTGGCGGAATACAATTCCTCATTGTTACGGTAGGTTTGGATAGAACCACCTAATTCTTTTTCTAAATAGGCTTTCCCTTCGTCTCTACGGCGATTCCAAAGATCAGACAAAGCGACCATTTCGAAGTTCATTTGTTTTGCTAATGCCTTAAACGGCGGCACATGGGATGCCCGGTGGCGATCAGAGAAACCAACGCAAGCCACGCGAACGCGGTCATTTGCGCCTAGAATCTTGCTGTACGATTTGGGGCTAAAAGCTAAAGTTCCTAGAGAAGCTAGGGCTCCTTTGTGTAAAAATTCTCTTCTTTCCATAGGATAGGTTATTTAATTTCTCTGATTTTGATGTTTTTGTAGAATACGGAATCTCCGTGTTCTTGGAAAAGGATAGGTCCTGCATCTTGTGCTCCAAAACCATCCCAAACTTTATGTTTACTGTGTGCCACTAACACATTGAAAATAGGGCTTTTGCGCTCGTATTCGACTACTTTAAAGCCATTTAGCCAGTGTTGTACGATGTTATTAGGGTAAACGATAATACGCGCATTGTTCCATTCGCCTACTTTACGTTGGAAACGGCCATCTAATTTTTTAGACGGTATAATGTCGTATAAACTAGCCATCGTTCTGTTTCCTACGGTGCCTAATTTCGCATCAGGGTGTTTTGCGTCATCTAATACTTGGTATTCTAATCCGATCGCAGACATGCCGGAATTATAGGATTCATTTACGAAATATTTTACTCCTGAATTTGCCCCCTCGGTTAATTTGAAATCAAAGGTTAACTCAAAAGCAGAGAATTTGTCATTCGTTAAGATGTCCCCACCATTTCCTGATTCTTTTCCACCTGAACTATTGACGTGTAGCGTTCCATCTTCTACAGTCCAAACCGAAGGAGGAGCCGTCGTCTTAAATGCCGAGCGGAAACCTGTTAAGTCTTTACCATTGAATAACAAGCGGAAACCCTGTGCTTGTTCTTGAGGAGAAATGTTGTTTAACATATAATTGTCTACCACAACGTTGTTATCCAAAGGACGGGGTTGCATATCCTTTCCCGTTTGAATACGGATGTTTTTCCACATCACTTGCATGCCTGGTTTCATGTCAGCATAGATGGCGTGAACTTGGAAAGCAATGAAGCCTTTCGCGGTCATATCATCTACTAGATAGGTAACAGGAACGTCATTAATCCAAGTGCGGATTGTGCTCCCAATCGCTTCGATGCGGTAATGATTCCAAACATCTCCTAATTTAAACGCTTTTTTAGCTTCTGGTTTTAATTCATTTTGGGCTAACCATCCACGTCTTGATTCGTCATAAATTCCACCAGACCAGCCTCTAGTTGATGGGTCGATTTCTGCCTGATAGCCATGCACGCGTCCATTTTGGTATTCTGGGATGGATAAGCTTCTGAATTGAACGCCTGAATTCATTTTGTTGTCTACTTTGACATCGAATTCAAGGATAAAGTCGCCGTATTCTTGCTCTGTTGCCATGAAGGAATTAGGCGTATTCGCTACGGTAGTACCCACCATTACGCCGTCTTTTACTTCATATTTAGCTTGTCCATTGAGTTGTTTGAAGCCTTTGAACGTTTTTCCGTCAAATAGGTTGGTCCATTTTTGAGCCTGAGCGTATTGTGTTTCAATGGCTAAAAACAAGCTTAAAAAGGGTATAATCAATTTTTTCATAGGTTATTTTTGTTTTCTTTACAAGGCTTAGTTCTTCGAAATTTACTCAATTATCTTAAAATAATTTAGTTCTTGTAGGGGGGATGGTCAGGGCAGGAAAATAGTCGTAGACCGAAGACGGTTTTAACGCGTATTCTATTATTTTTGTAGATTATTAATTGTTGACTATGCAAAAACAGACTAAAGCCATTCGCATTCAAGCCGAAAGATCTCAAAACAGAGAGCACTCGGTGCCATTATACTTGACTTCCAGCTTCACCTTTGAAGATGCAGAGCAGGGGAGAGCCATATTTGCAGATGAAATGGCAGGTAATATTTATTCACGCTACATGAATCCCAATGTGGATGAGTTTGTAGCGAAGATGAATATGTTAGAGAATGCGGAAGATGGTATTGCGTTTGCTACGGGAATGGCGGCTATTTTTGCCTCGATGGCTGGTTTATTAAAGGCAGGAGATCACGTGGTAGCTTCGAATGCTCTGTTTGGTTCTTGCATCCAGATTTTGACTAAAATCACGTCGAAATGGGGCATTGAATGTACCTTCGTTCCTGGTCATGATATCAATGCTTGGAAATCAGCCATTAAGCCCAATACGAAGTTTTTGTTTTGTGAATCACCTTCTAACCCAGGATTAGAGCTAATAGATTTAAAAGAATTAGCTGCTTTGAAAGAAGGAAAGGATTTGATATTAGCGGTAGATAACTGTTTCGCGACACCTATTTTACAAACACCATTGGATTTGGGCGCAGATTTAGTGATTCACTCTGCAACGAAATACATTGATGGCCAAGGCCGTGTTTTAGGTGGTGTAATCTGTGGTAAGAAAGTGTACATCGATGAAATTCGTTTCTTTGCACGCCATACAGGCCCATCTATGTCACCTTTTAATGCTTGGATTTTATCGAAGAGTTTAGAATTGTTGGATTTGAGAATGCAAAAGCATTCGGAAAACGCGTTGGCTTTGGCAGAAGTTTTGGAAGGACATACAGCATTAAATCAGGTCAAATACCCTTATTTGAAATCACATCCGCAATATGAATTAGCGAAACGCCAGATGAAATATGGTGGAGGTATTTTAACACTCGATATTAAAGGCGGTTTTGAAAAGGTCGTGGCATTCAGTAAACTTTTGAAAATTGCTTCGATTTCACCTAATTTGGGTGATTCACGTACGATTATCACGCATCCGGCTTCGACTACTCATTCGAAATTACCTGCTGAAGAAAAAACGGCTTTAGGAATTACGGATGGTTTAGTGCGTGTGGCGGTAGGTTTAGAGTCTATCGAAGATTTAAAAGCAGATTTCTTACAAGCCCTTAACCAGATCAGCTAATGTGGATCGCTCTGATCGTTTGTTTGCTTTTGTTAACCGTAAATGTCGTCATTGGTGTTTATGTGGAGCGGAAGCTTTCTGCCTTTATGCAGGATCGATTAGGGCCAATGGAAGTAGGTAAATGGGGTTTGTTGCAAGTTTTTGCAGATTTGTTGAAGTTGTTCCAAAAGGAAGACATCGTTCCTGCCTCTGCTCAAAAACGCTTATTTCTCTTCGCACCTTGGATTATCTTTTTATCCGTTTTTGGCGCTTTTGCAGTCATTCCTTTAAGCTCTAGTAGCTTTCTGCAAGGTAGCCAAACTGAAATGGGTTTGATGCTATTGATGGGTATCGTTTCCTTAGATAGTTTAGGGATATTACTAGCCGGGTGGACTTCGAATAACAAATATTCCCTTTTAGGGGCCATTCGATCTGCGGCTCAATTGGTTTCGTATGAGATTCCGCTGGGTTTGACGCTCTTGTGTGTGGTGCTGATTTCAGGTTCTTTGAATTTGCAAACCATTTCCTTGCAACAAGGAATATTCGCAACGGATACACAATACCTATTGGGTTTAAAAGGTGTAGGCATCGATGTAACTGCGACGGGTGGAATACTGAGCTGGAATGTCGTTCGAATGCCTTTGTTTTTCTTTTTATTCATCATTTATTTTATTGCCTCTTTAGCTGAAGCGAATCGTGCTCCTTTCGATATTCCAGAAGCAGAATCAGAATTAGTGGGCGGTTTTCATACGGAATATGCCGGAATGCGCTGGGCGCTTTTGTTCTTGTCAGAATATGGCATGATGCTTCTAGTGAGTATATTAGGTGTTATTTTGTTTTGGGGATCGTGGTATTCTCCCTTCCCCAATGTAGGTTCTGTTCGATTAGCCGATTGGACGAATGGTGAGCCTGGGACTATTTCTGCAACCTTAATTGGTTTTGTTTGGCTGATGTTGAAGTCCTATGTGCTGATTGCTATTCAAATGTGGATTCGCTGGACGCTACCTCGCTTAAGAGTAGATCAGTTAATGTATTTGTGCTGGAAAGTGCTGACCCCCTTTGCCCTGGTTTTCGTCGCAATATCTGCGCTTTGGTCGCTACTTATGTAAGGATTCTCCTTTATTTTTTGTTTATTTACAGCATTGCTTCTGTTAACCAATATTCTATGATCAAACGCTTACCCAGAGTCTTTTGCCTTGGACTTTTGCTTGTCCTTTCGCATCAAAGCATTGCACAAACCACTACTCTTCCAGCCATATTTGGTAAAGTGATCGATGCTTCCACAGGAGAGCCATTAAAGGGAGCTGATATTTCCGTCGACTTTAAAAAATCAGGTGTTACGACCGATTCCTTAGGGAAATACAAAGTGCATTTGCCTTACGGTGAATGGGTGGTAAAGGTGAGCTACGTAGGTTATAATCCCTATCGAACTAAAGTATACATTAAAGCGAATACGGAATTAAATGTAGAGCTAAACAATGTTACGAAGCAATTAGAAGAAGTGATTGTTTCCAGTGCAGCGACGAAGCGAGATATACAGACGCCATCTTTAGGGGTGACGGTACTCAGTTTAAAAGGTATTAAGAAATTACCTACCATGATGGGAGAGGTCGATGTGATTCGTAGCTTACAATCTCTACCAGGAGTTTCCTCGGTGGGAGAAGGGGCGAATGGTTTGAATATTCGTGGTTCGAATGTGGACCAAAACTTAATCTTCATCGATGATACCCCCATTTTTAATCCGACTCACATGTTTGGATTGTTCTCGGTATTTGCATCTGATGCCATTCGGGATTTGGAGTTGTACAAAGGGGGCGTTCCTTCTCGTTTTGGAGGGCGTACGGCTTCTGTGTTAGATATTAAGATGATTGAGCCTAATACGGATAAGTTCAAGATGCAAGGCGGAATCGGATTAGTCTCCAATCGGGTAATGGCTGAAATCCCTATTATCAAAGAGAAACTTTCGGTATTAGTGGCAGGACGTCTTTCTGTAAATGATTTTATGTTCAAATGGTTTGCTCCGGATTATTTGAAAAACTTACGGGCTAATTTCTCTGATGTAGCGACAAAGATTTATTACCGCCCTAATACAAAGAATACGATTTCACTCTCGACTTATTTGAGTCACGATTATTACCGGGTGGATTCCTTGTTCAGTATTGAGAACGTAGTAGCGAAACAAACATCCTTTAATTATGGCCATAAAAATGTGGCTTTACACTGGAATCACTACTTCTCACCTAAGTTAAATATGATGGTGAGTGGCTCATTAACGGATTATTCTACGAAAACATTTGCCCCAGATACAGTCAACACGATTGATTTGAATAGTTCTATTTTGTACCGCAACTTGACAGCTAGTTTCGATTACCAGCCACGCGATAATCACAAAATGAATTTTGGAATTACCGGAACGCGGTATGATATCAATCCGGGGAATTTGAATGAAGGAGTTGTTTCGAGAGTTGCTACGGTGAAATTGCCTTTAGAGCAGTCCTATGAATTAGGTCTATTTGCCGATGATGAGTGGACTTTAAGCCCTAAATTTACGGTTCAAGCAGGTCTTCGCTATTCGCAATACTACCGAATGGGGGCAGGCGTTATTAATGAATATGTGCCTGGTCAAATACCATCCTTAAATTCGATCGTAAAGAAAAATACCTACGGAGATGGTGAGGTAATGGCTTCTTATGGTGGTTTTGAGCCGCGTTTGACGATGAAATATTCTTTGGGAGAAAATACAACCATGAAATTTGGCTATAATCGCCAGCAACAATTCTTCCAATTGTTATCCAATAATACGACTCCATTGCCTACTTCGCGTTGGAAAACAGCAGATTCATTTATTAAACCGCAGCAAAGTGATTTCTTGTCTTTGGGCTTGTTTAAAACCTACAATGAAAACGTGTTTGAAGCTTCAGTCGAAACCTATTATCGTGACGTGAGAAATACTTTGGATTTCGTTTCTGGAGCGAATCTCCAATTGAACCCCAATATCGAAACGCAATTAATTACTGGAAAAAGCAAGGCTTACGGAATGGAATTAATGGTGCAAAAGAAAAAGGGCGAAGTATCTGGCTGGGTATCTTATACCTATGCTCGCGCCTTTAATCAAATGATAGGAGAGTTTCCGGAAGTACAGGCCATTAATGGAGGCGAGTGGTTTGCGACGAATTATGACAAACCGCATACCTTTAACATGATGTTGAATATTCAACCTACCACTCACCATAGTTTCTCCTTTACTTTTGCTTATAATACAGGCCGTCCTTTTTCATCACCTTCGGGATCTTACGAGATTGGAGGCAAGAAATTTCCTGTATTTGCAGAACGTAATAATGACCGGGTTAGAGATTACCATCGCTTAGATTTCTCTTGGACGATTAATAACCCATCGATGAAAAAGCAACGTTGGGAAGGTAGCTGGGTGTTCACGATCTATAATTTATATGGTCGTCAAAACCCCTATTCTGTCTTCTTTAAATCCACTAAAAATGGTTTGAGAGCGTATGAATTAAGTGTTTTCGCCTCTCCATTTATCTCTCTAACATATAATTTCAAATTCTTGTAATATGTCATTCTCTCTTAAAAATATAAGTTTTTATCTTTTACTCATCGGAGTGGTGACGTGGGCTTGTGTGAATCCGATTAAGGATTTTGTGCAAATCGATGCGACTTCCTTCACAACTATTGAAGCTGATATTTCCGATGATCCAGAATTAAGTAAAGTGCGTTTGACTAGTTCTTCGAATCGCTTGCAATCGCAATTAGCCTTACCCATTTCAAAAGCAGTTGTATTTGTGACTGACCAAAGCGGCACAAAAACACCCTTTTCAGAAGGAATCCCATTAGGTACCTATTATCCTCCGGCTGGATTTAAAGGAGTGGTGGGTTCTACCTATAAGTTAAATGTGAAGATGTTAACGGGGCAAACCTATGAAAGTACGTCTGAAACGATGAAGGCGGTTCCTGAGATTGAAAATGCCATTACTCGTTTTGAAACATTTGATCAATATTCGAAAGTGGACATTCGACGTGCTGGTTTTACGGTTTATTTAGATTTCAAAGATTTGCCAACGGAAGGGGATTTTTACCTTTGGAATTGGAAGCATTATGAGAAAATTGGTTTCTGTGCTACTTGTACGGATGGGGGAAAATATGATTTCAAGAAATTGGATTGTGTTCAACCTAAATTTCCAACGGATGCCATCTTGAATTATATGTGTGATGGTAATTGCTGGGATATTACGACAAACAATGATTTGAATGTTTTTTCGGATGTATTAACGAATGGACAACGCGTGGTAGGTCGCCAGGTGGCGCGTATTCCATTTGATAATTGGACTCCCTATTATTTCCGTTTAGAGCAACGATCCATTACAAAAAATGCCTTTGCGTTCTATCAATCTTTAATCTCACAGGTTCAGTCATCTGGATCCCTTTTTGATGTGCCGGCAGAAACACGTTTTAGCTTAAATATCAAATCATTGACAACTCCTTCGGAGCGTGTTTTAGGTATATTTAACGTATTTTCTGTTCGTAAAAAGATCTTTATTATTGATCGCAGAAAGAATATCCCAGTGGGTGAGGAGCCTATTATTTCCATTATTCCTGGGGATACTTATGCTTGCCCTCCAGGTTCTGTGGGATGCCAAGACAAGGCGCCTTGTATTGAATCACCTACTCGGACAAAAATTACTCCGGAAGGTTGGGTATTCTAGTTTTTTAGGCACAAATTTGTGCTTTAATTAGAACTATGATCGGTGTTTTGTTAGTGAATCTGGGAACTCCAGATGATCCGGGTACGCCCAGTGTACGCAAATATTTACGGGAGTTTTTGATGGATGGACGTGTCATTGACATTCCTTACCCTTTCCGTTTCTTATTAGTCAATGGAATTATTGCCCCTTTTAGAGCACCTAAATCGGCGAAAATCTACGAAGAGTTGTGGGAAGAACGAGGTTCTCCTTTGAAGTTTTATGGAGAGGACGTTTGTGCCTCTTTAGCTTCTACCTTGGGAGAAGGCTATATGGTTCGTCTAGCGATGCGCTACCAGAGTCCAGACTTGAAGTCGGTTTTGGCTGAAATGCAAGCCGCTAACTTGAAGAAATTAATCGTTATTCCATTCTTTCCACAATATGCTTCTGCGACGACAGGTTCAGTGTATGAGCGCGTGATGGAATTGATGTCGGATTGGCAAATTATGCCATCGCTATCCATCGTGAGCTATTTTTATCAGCATCCTATTTTTGCCAAATACTTTGCGGACAAAGCAGCCAATTACCAAAAAGAGGTGGACTTCGATTATTATTTATTCTCCTATCATGGGGTCCCAGAGCGTCATATCCGAAAAGGAGATAGTACTAAAAATACCTGTGTTTTTGGGACTTGCTGTGATACCATCACCGAAAAGAACCATAGTTGCTACCGAGCACAATGCCACGAAACGACGCGTTTAATCGCGAAGGAAATGGGTTTGAAACCGGGTACCTTTGGCACTGCTTTCCAAAGTAGATTAGGGCGTGACCCTTGGTTACAACCTTATACGGATGAAACGATTAAAAAACTAGTTAAAGAAGGTAAAAAGAAGATTTTAGCTTTTTCTCCAGCCTTTGTTGCAGACTGTTTGGAGACAACGATCGAAGTAGGAGAAGAGTATAAGGAATTATTCGAAGAAGCAGGTGGGGAGCATTGGCAATTAGTGGAGAGTTTAAATAATTCACCTGAATGGGTTGCACTGCTAGAGGATCTGGTAAAAAAATCATAGGATGTTATACCTTATTTTAACTATCGTATTTTCAGTTTTGTTACTCGTGAATTTTCGCGCTCATGCAAAATTCAATATTGATACTCGCATCGCGATTTTACTGAATTATCCGGTCTGTTTTTTGACAGGTTATTTGCATCAAATGGATGCAATCCCCTTTCATTGGCCATCTACAGGTTATTCCTTAGGGATTCTGGGGATTGGAATTGGCTTTGTGATTACCTTTCTTTTATCCGGTTATTCTACCGTTAAGAATGGAATGGCACCCACTTCCTTAGCGAATAATATCTCCTTAGTTATTCCGGTGATGGTGAATTTGTTTATTTGGAAAACAGGGGGGGATTTGACTATCGCTGTGATTTTAGGTCTAGTCTTGTCCTTTGCAGCGATCTATTTCTGTAGTCCATCTGGAACAGGAGCAGCCCAAAAGCCAGTCGTGTGGGCATTAATCGCCGTCTTTGTAGCGTATGGAATTACGAATACTGCCTTTAATTATCTGAATGCGGCCATAGTACAGCAAGTGGGCGGGAGTATTGCCTTTACGCTTATGCTCTTATTAGGTTCGATGGCGACGTCTGTGCTCGTATTAGGATATTGGACTGTTAGAGGCGAAATAACGTGGTCATTACGCTCTGTTGTAGCCGCTATTCCTTTGGGACTTCCTAATTTCTTTTCTTTCTATTTTTTATTGAAAGCCCTAGATGCCTATCAGCAAAATGGTGCTGTGGTATTAACCATTTATAACCTAGGTGTAATTTTATTAAGCGCTGTCACCGCCCTGATTTTCTTTCAAGAAAAGCTTACAAAAAAGCAGTGGGTTGGGATAGGATTGGGGTGTGCAGGCATTGCGTTGATTATACTTTAAAGAATAAAGCATAAAGCACAAAGAATAAAGTTGGTATTAAAAAAGGGAGCGAAGCTCCCTTTTTTAATACGTATATGAAATATTTCTTGTATCGTTGAGAAGCAATGACTATGCAAATGTGTTGTAGTTGCTAAGCAACTACAACACATTTGCTGTTTGCTCCTTAATCTTCTCCAGTTCATCCTTCATATTCACCACTAATCGTTGGATGGTGGAATCATTCGCTTTAGAGCCAATCGTATTGATTTCGCGTCCAATTTCTTGGGCCATAAAGTTGAGTTTCTTTCCGTTGCCTTCTGCTAGAATGTCGATGAAATAATCGAGGTGAGTAGCTAGGCGTACTTTTTCTTCCGAGATGTCGAATTTCTCAATGTAA
>Ga0228703_1000496_pt1 | contig 28290 bp, 24 predicted proteins | sample McNCre217_Aug_MG_3_FD_178020 | JGI IMG/M metagenome (GOLD analysis project Ga0228703, IMG submission 178020) | Freshwater microbial communities from McNutts Creek, Athens, Georgia, United States - 29-17_Aug_MG | ecosystem: Environmental > Aquatic > Freshwater > Creek | place: USA: Georgia...
CTCCCAGTTCCCAATAATCTCCTGGCGAATTTGCTTGCCTGTTGTTAATTCCGATTTGGCCTCTAAAAACTCATTAATCCGTTTCTGAGAAGCCGCCGCGCGCTGAATCTGTGAACTAGTCCAACCCAAGGCAGTCACCGGCCATGTTAACATAAACACGTACATGATGAATTCCGTGATATTACCCACAGTCATTCGCCCCGCCATCACTTCCTGAGAACCGATGTACACGACTAAAATGGTAGAAAAACCTACTAAAAGTGCAATCAATGGGGTAAAGAGCGAATCGACCTTTACTAAACCCAAGGATTTTGATCGATAGACCGAAGAAGCCTCCATAAAAGCATCTACCGATTTTTTCTCCCGAACAAATGACTTCAACACCCGAATACCCGAAAAAGCTTCCTGCGCAAATGTTGAAATCTGCGATAAAGCCGCCTGTATCTCTTCCGATTTGCGAATAATTACCGAATTCACATAATAAATACTGAGTGACAAAATAGGCAATGGCATCAATACATACCACATCAATTTCTGATTCACCTGCCACATCGAATAAATCACCAGGATAAATACGGTAATCAAATTCAATCCATACATCATACTAGGCCCCACGTACATTCGCACCTTGCCTACATCTTCCGAAATACGAGCCATCAAATCTCCTGTATTTTGTTGACGATAAAAGGATAAGGGTAAGGTTTGGTAATGGGTATAAATCTCGTTTTTCAATTCAAACTCGATGTGACGGGACATCACAATGAGCGTTTGGCGGACTAAGAACAAGAAAATACCCTTTAAAATGGCCATTAAAATGATGAGACCTCCGTAAAAGAATAGGGTAAAACCAAACAGTTCGTAAAAGGCTGTTTGGAGACTAAAACCTTTGAAAAGGAAATAAATATCAATCGTTTCCGTCACTAAATCCAGCGCATAGCGCACTAATTGAGCGGGAAACACACCGAAAAAATTCGAAAATAAGGTAAAAATAATCCCCAGGATCAAGAGCCATTTGTACTTCCAAAAATATTGATTGATATGACTTAATGCGCCCATATATAGATTAATTACCTACAAAGATAGGACCTTTATCAATTAAAATTCTTAATTTTGTGATTCAAAACAAGACGCTCTTTTATTTCGGATGGTTAACAGGAGATTACTACGTGTCAAAGCATTTCAACAATTGTATGCTTTCTATACACAAGAACGTGCCCAGTATCAATTAGCTTTTGATGGTTTAGCGACCATTTTTCAGCCTGATTTATCTTTAATGGTCTCGAAAGAAGATCAAATGCCTCGTTTAGAGGGCCTGCGACAACTTGCCGAAATTCAATTAAAAGAGTATTTCCAAGAAATTACTTCCGAAGAAACGATCCCCACAGAAGCACAAGAAGCGGCTCAATCTGTCTTCCGTTTATATCAAGCGAACGTGAAACAAATTGCGAAGAAATTGAAGCAAGATATGGTGAGCGAGGTAGAGTCTATCAACAAGCAATACCTGAAAATCTTGTATTATTTGCAGCAATTGCCTTTAATCGCACTTTGGGATGAAAATAGACGTTTGTTAGAGAACAATACGAAGACGTCCCTTTTGGCAAAAAACAAGGTGTTGTATATTCTTTCCAAATGGAGTGATTTGCAACGTGCCTTCGAAAAAAACCACATTGGTTGGTCTGAAGATGAAGAAAATTTAATCAAGAAATTATTTATTGAAAACATCTTGACGGATGAAACTTTCTTAACTTACCTTCCTACGGCAGGCAAAAAGTTGGAAGATGATTTAGCTTTCGTCGTATATGTATTGAAAAATTTCCTTTTAAAACACGAGTCGATGACGGAGTATTTTGAGGAAAAAGATTTAAATTGGTCTTTGAATAAGGACGTTGTGAAGAGCATGGCTAATAAGACCTTTAAGATAGAGGCCTTAGAAGACTTAAGCCTTCAGCCACTTGCCATCCAATGGGAAGATGACAAATTATTCTTTGAGGAATTATTCGATTACAGTGTTTCCGAAGACAAACAATTAAGTGCTTGGATCGGGGATCAAACCAAAAACTGGGAGTCAGATCGCTTAGCGGTTTCGGACTTTATCATTCTAAAAATGGCTTTGGCTGAGATGGTAAAATTCGCAAGCATTCCAGTAAAAGTGAGTATAAATGAGTACATCGAACTAGCGAAAAACTATTCGACACCTAAGTCTGGCCAATTTATTAATGGTATTTTAGACGTAGTTTCGAACCGACTAGTTCACGAAAAAGTGATTACTAAATCTGGTCGAGGATTAATCGACATAGCTAACAAATAACATGAGCAAATCATCTAGATCTTTTTGGGCCTTTGTAGTGGGTGCAGCAGCTGGTGCTGTGGTAGGTATTTTATACGCTCCAGATAAAGGAGAAAATACCCGCAGTAAATTGTATTTCCAATTGAATAAATACCGTGACCAATTAAAGCAATTGATCAACGACATCGTTGATGGCAAAGAGGTTATTGAAACAACGGCGAAGTCAGAGGGAAAGAAAGTCGTTCAAGACGCGAAAATCAAAGCGGAGAAATTGCTAGAGGACGTGGAAAAAATGATGACACAGATTAAGGCCAAATAAGATGCGTTCCTCTCTCCTTTTATTCTGTTTATTCGGGATTTTATCCTGTACAAATCAGCAAAAAGAAGCGAATAATGCAACAGAAAATGCAATTCCCGCAGCCTTAAAACCAAGTCCAGAAAAACACCCCATCTTGAAAGTAGATATTCCCTATGTTTCTTTGGGGCGATTAGTGGAAGGAGATAGTGTATTTCATACCTATAATTTTAAGAATACCGGAAATTTACCCTTGAAAATCATTTCAGTAAATGCTTCTTGTGGCTGTACGACACCTAAGTGGAGTACAGGTATCATTGCACCTGGTGAAAAAGGATTTATTCGAGTGAAGTTTGATTCAAAAGGAAAAGAAGGCAAATTACAAAAAACCATTACCGCCTACTGCAACACGCTTCCTGCGGAGAACAGAATGGCCTTTAAAGTAGAAGTACTACCTAAAAAATAAACATATGTTATTATTACAAGCACAAAGTCCAGCGTACATGCAAATCGTCCTTTTTGGAGGAATTTTTGTTGTATTTTATTTCTTCATGATTCGTCCACAACAAAAAAAGGCGAAAGAAGCGAAGAAATTCATTGATGAATTAAAAACTGGTGACAAAGTGGTAACCATTGGTGGTGCACATGGAACGGTGGTAACCATTCGCGAAAAAACCATCGTAGTGGAAGTGGATTCAAGCAAAGGCGTTCGCATGGTTTTCGAGAAAACAGCAATCTCTAAAGATGCTTCTTCTCGCTTAGAAGAATAAGATAATGCACACAGGCCTGAAACCTTTCATCGGAATTACAGGCGGAATAGGATCCGGTAAATCAACTATTTGCCGGATTTTTTCATGTTTAGGAATTCCAGTATTTGAAGCGGACAAAGTAGCGCGGGAAATATGCGAGAAAGATCCCACGGTGAAAAAAGCTATCATCGCGGAGTTTGGTCCTAAAGCCTATCTTCCAGATGGAAGTTATAACCGCACATGGATCAAAGGCTTATTACAAAAATACCCTGGTGATGTTGCTCAGCTCAACGCCATCATCCACCCTGCCGTTCGCCAAAATGCCGTTGAATGGTTATCTAAGACACCTGAGGCTCCTTTTTGTTTATACGAATCTGCCCTCATTACACCTCGAAACAAACCGGAACATATCGATCAAATCATCACGGTCGATTGCCCTTTAAACGAGCGAATCCAACATATACAACAACGAAACCAATTGAGCTATATGGAAACGATGCAAATGATTGATTTACAGCCAAAACCCAAAAATTACCTTTGGGGGGCTGATTTTGTGATCCAAAATGGGAAAAACGACCGCGTTTTTCCACAAGTAATGAACATCTTGCATGCATTTGGGAATTAAGCCTTAAAAAGGTAAATTTGATGATGGAAAATTTCATTGTTTCAGCACGTAAATACCGCCCTACCCTATTTGATTCAGTGGTAGGTCAAAGTCACATTACGACCACTTTAAAAAATGCCATTAAGTCAAATCACTTAGCACAAGCATTTCTTTTTTGTGGACCTAGAGGGGTAGGTAAAACAACGTGTGCGCGTATTTTAGCCAAAACAATTAATTGCCAGGACTTGGGTACAGACGGGGAAGCATGTGGTAAGTGTTCGTCTTGTCAATCTTTCCAAGAAAATACCTCTTTAACCATCCACGAATTAGATGCAGCCTCGAATAACTCGGTCGAAGATATTCGTAACCTAATCGATCAAGTTCGCTATCCACCTCAAAACGGGAAATACAAAATTTACATCATTGATGAGGTACATATGCTTTCTGCTGCGGCCTTTAATGCCTTTTTAAAGACCTTAGAGGAACCGCCTTCCTACGCTATTTTTATTCTGGCTACCACGGAAAAGCACAAGATTTTACCTACGATTCTTTCTCGTTGCCAAATCTTTGACTTCAACCGAATTCAATGGAAAGATATGGCATCTCACCTTTCTTCGATTGCGGAAAAAGAAGGAATCTCTGCGGAGCCAGCAGCTTTGGAATTGATTTCCATTAAAGCAGATGGTGGACTTCGCGACGCATTGTCCATGTTTGATTTAAATGTGACTTTTTCCACAGACAATTCGCTGAAACATGCAGATGTATTAGAAAATTTACATATTCTTGATAGTGATTATTACTTCCAGTTAACGGATTTCTTTGTCCATCAAAACCACACAGAAGCCCTTGTTTTATTAGACGAAATTATGCGCAAAGGTTTTGACGGACAGCAATTCATCGCTGGACTTTCAGAGCATTTCCGCAATTTATTGTTTGCAAAAGATCCGAAAACGCTTGCCTTAATGGAATTAAGCGAGGAGAATCGAGCTAAGTTCCAAACGCAATGCACGAAGACTTCTGCTTCCTTCTTATTGTCTGCCATGAATCTATGTTCGCAATGCGAGATTCATTACAAGGCCGCAAAGAACGCACGTTTACACGTCGAATTAACCTTATTAAAAATCAATTACCTGCCGTCGGTTTATCAACCCGCAGCAGCTCAACCTGCGGTGGAGGGTGGCGCCGGAAAAAAGTCTGAGAGTAAGCCGATAGCACCTGCTGCGGTTTCAGCTGAGGCCGTTTCTGATACTCCTACACCCACTGTTGTAGCGGAAGTAAAAACGAGTAGCCCTGAGCCAGCCGCTGTCACACAAACACCTGCAGTGGCCCCTCCCGTAGCAGAGGTGGTGCCCGCTCAAACAGCGCCTGCAGATGCTGCAACCGTTCTTACAAAAAGCCCGAGTGGACACGGATTACGCAGTGCAAAGAAAGTGATCAGTACGAACCTAGCAGAATACGCCGCAGAAGTGAGTGCTCAGTCTCCATTTCAGCAAGAAGCCTTCACCTTCGAGGAATTGCATTTTGTTTGGACTCAAATTGCCCAGGGTTTCAAGCAGGGCAATTTTATCAACAAATACGTGATGATGAATCGGGAGATTAGTCTCATTGATACCATTATACATATCAAAGTAGAGGGTGAAGTTCAAATACAACAATTCAATGATTCCCTGAAATTAGAATTGTTAACGACACTGCGAGAGAAACTAAAAAATGATTCGATTGATATCAGTTTGGACTTAATAGCTGGGGAAGTTTCAGACAAAAAGATGATTTACACGCAATCGGATAAATACGATTTCTTGTCTCAAAAACATCCAATTCTAGTCGAGATGAAGCAAAGAATGGGATTAGATCATGAATTTTAGCGGATTTGGCCTTGACCAATGCCAATCCATTTTTCTGTCACTAATTTCTCCAAAGCGAAGGGACCTCGCGCATGTAATTTTTGGGTAGAAATACCTATTTCAGCCCCTAAACCAAATTCTCCGCCGTCTGTAAAACGCGTAGAAGCATTCCAATATACTGCAGCGGCATCTACAGCTGCCAGAAAAAACTTCGCTTCATCTGACTTAGATGTCACAATGGCTTCAGAATGTCTAGAAGAATAAGTGGAGATATGTTCGATCGCTTCTTGGGAGTCCTTCACCACTTTAATTGAGCAAGCAAAATCTAAGAATTCACGACCAAAATCAGACTCCGTTGCTTTTTCTAAATATGGATAAGACACTTCCTGTAAAGTTGTATAAGCAATAACATCTGCAAAGACCTGAACGGAATAAGCCAGCAAGGGTTCCGCTACCAAGCGAAGAAATTCAGCCGCAATTGATTCATGCAGAATGATGGTATCCAATGAATTACAAACTGACGGACGGGATACTTTTGCATTCACTACGATGGCTACAGCCATCGAAAGATCTGCAGATTCTGCCACATAAGTATGGCAAACTCCCGCACCCGTTTCAATGGTAGGAACCAATGATTCCTTGCGAACGCGTTGTATCAAGGCTTCTGATCCACGCGGAATGATGACGTCTATGTAGTTAATGGCAGTCAACAATGTGCTGACTAATTCGCGATCCGTCGGCATCAGATAAACCAAATCCGTTGAAAATCCATGCATTTCTAGTGCCTGGTGGATCCATTTAACAAGAATCGTATTCGTGTTAAAAGCATCTGAACCACCTCGTAATACCACTGCATTCCCTGATCGAATGCAAAGTGCTGCTACATCAATCGTTACGTTAGGTCGGGATTCAAATATGACACCCACTACTCCCAAGGGAACGGTGATTTTAGACAGCTCTAAGCCATTTGCGAGCGTCTTATGTGATAACACTTGTCCGGACGGATCAGGTAATTGCGTGACAGAAATAACGCTCTCTGCCAATACACTTAATCGTTCTTCAGTCAAAAGTAAACGATCACGCATGGGGTGATCGCTGGCCATTTGGCTTATATCACGTTGATTTTCCTCGAGAATTATATGAGAATTGGCCACAATCAAATCAGCTAAACTGGCTAAAACTTGGTTACGCTTATCACCGCTCGCCATCGCTAAAGAGGAAGCTGCCTTACGAGTGCGTTGAAATTGGCCTAAAATAGGTGACATTAGCGTAAATTTTTGATGTTGATTTGCTGGACGATTCCCTCACCTGTTGTCCAAGTAAGCAAATAAGAGCCCGATGGAAAGGAAGACAAGTCAAGCCATGAAGTCTGCTCTCCTGCCTCAAAATTAGCGTTTTTAGGGGACAAAAGCATACGTCCCATCATATCCGTGACAAAATAGGTGACTGACGCTTGTTTGTCTAGATGAAAGCGCCATTGGAATTGCCCTGATGAAGAGGGATTTGGAAATACCGTGGCTGTTTGCGTTTCTTCCTGTATAGCTAAAATTGGACTATCAAATAAGGCCATTTGCGCATCTAACCACACCAAACGCCCTTGAATCCAATTTTTTAACCAGTTCACTTCTTCTGATAAAGTCGCTCCTACATAATAATTTGGCCAAATTTTCTTTCCCATCAATGGAAACTTCTGAAAATTTCGATTTAATGGATCCTTCAATACTAACTGCGCGGAATCTATGGTCGAATTAATCGAATTCATATTCAAAAACGAAGAACGAACTTCTTTCCAACGGGTAGCGAGGCCCTTTCTAAAACTAGCGTCTTGGATCAATTTATTCCACCAAAATGGCACTTGCCAATAATCATTCTTGCCTGCATCATTTTCCATCGCCTTGTACACAAAACCTTCTGTTTTCCAACCATTTAGGTAATCCGCATTTCCAAAGGCGATATTAAAATCCCAGGCTGGCCCCATTTTTATTTTACCACCTAATGATTCTTTATCTTTATACAAATACGTACTCAAACGATAGCCATCCACATTGCGAGTGGCTTCATTTAAAATGAAATAATTGATGAAAGTAGATACATCCATGTAATTCCGGAAGCTTGCTTTCGGATCATTCATATCTTCTGTCATCAACTTTTGTTCCCAAGTATTAATGTAATCTCGAATATAAATTAACTGTTGCTGCGTAATCACCCCATATTGCGGATATTCAATTTGGAATTCACATTTTTGAGTAGCCGAAATCCCTGAGGTATAATTGCTTTTCCAAGAAGTAGATGGTGATCCACTTGTTTTATCAATCTTTAACAAATAACCACCTGTCACATTATCGCCTGTATTTTCGGTTGGATATAAATCGGAAATAGGTACGCGATTCTTCCCTTGTTTGATCTTCTCCATTAAAATATAGACTCCTCTGTATTCGTCATTTATCACCAGCTCTACAAACTTGGCATTGCTATGCAAAAGGCCTAAGCGTGACGCTAGATTTTGAGCAAGAAAATCACGCATGAAGGAACGATCATTATAAGATGCATTCAAAACCCAATCTGATTCTTCAGGCATTTGAAGCAAGGGCATTTTTTTCGCTTTTATACCCGTTGAATCCGTCCACAATTCAATGCCATAGGGTTTTTTGACATAGCCAGGAAGAAAATAAAAATCAGCTTGTGAGGTAGAACCACGGTATTCCACTCCAGCCACAGTCGAAATGGAAGGTGTACTAGTTACTTGATTTAATTGTCCCGGACCATTATCAAAAATCTCCATTTGAACCGGAATTTTAGGCTCATCCTGAATGACGCGTGATTTCGTATTAAAACGTACGATGGGAAGATTAGAAACACTTAAGCTTTGGGAAAATAGAAACGAAGGCCACAAAAAAAGCAAGAAAATCAGGTTTCTTTTCATCTAAAAATCGTAGCCAAAAGTGAGGTAACTTATAGGAGATTTTACTTCCTTATTTTCTAGGCCAAAAGCGTAATCGAATTTAACAAAATAACCAAAAATCGTAGCCCGTGCTCCAAAGCCATAGCCTACCAAGAACGGGTTTCGGTAATCTGTCACTGAGGCTCGGAAAGGATTCGTATTGCCTCCATAGAGGTTCGTATTAAATCCATTCGTTTTAGCAAAAGGACTAGAGCCTGACCAAGCCGTTCCCACATCCGTAAATCCTACCAACTGAACGGAGTTTAACAAAGACGACGATTCCATCGATAGCAAGGACTTGACGGGTAATCGTAACTCGACATTCAACAATAGATGACTATTACCACTCAACTTATTGAAAGCAAAACCTCGTAAAGGCGCCACAAATTGACTCATGAATACATCGCGGTGAGCTAAATTAGCTAAACCCAAAGGTGATTCCTGCGTGCGTGTTTCTTGTTTATTAAACAACCAATTTTCCATTCCACCTAACATGGCTGCTTGTGTTTTTGAGCCCATTTGATGCGAAGCTGAAAAGCGGGTGGCTAGATAAAATGAATTGGACAATTTCTTATAGTAACGAACATCGGCACCCAAACGAACAAAGTCTCCTGTATTAATCAAATCTTTATGGGCTTCTGCCTGCAAACTAATACGCATACCTGTGCGAAGGTTTTCCCCTTCTGCGATGGTATTATCAAACACATAATGTAGCTGTGTCCCAGCGTAGCCAGCATAATCTTCTTGATTGGCTAACGAATACTGACTAAATAATCGATTCGTCGAATACATTCCCGTTAAAGACAAGCGACTCAATAAATTGAATGGATAAGTCGCCGTTAATGCAAATCGATTGAATCGAATCTTTTGGGCATCTGTTTCGGTATCTTGACTCAGTACTTTGCGATCGTAACGAAATGTCCAATCTAGTTTATTGGCTACATAGCTATATTCACCCCAAATATCCGTATTCCGTAAATTAGCAGTCAAGAATGCTCCCGCTTTGAATAAATGATTTTCCAATAAATCATTCGCTTTCACTTCATAGGCATAACCAATCCCTCGGATGGGATCAGACTTAAAATGGCCTTCCGAACTATTCATCACAAAGGAGTTTTCATAATCCAATGGTCCAACCCATTTCCCCGGTTCTCTTTTCAATCGTATACTTTGCTGGCGTTCTAAGCGTGCTTTCCGGGTTTTCTTCGCTATATCTATAGCCTCTGTGCTGACTACATCAACTGTTTTTATTGTAACGGGATCTAAAATCGTGGGAATCCATGTTGAATTTGTCATTTCATCCAAACTCGACCAAGTATAGCGAACTAATTTATCCGTCAAAATCGTTCTTTCTCTACTTGAGATTCCGGCAGGCCCCATTTCAAAATTCTCCCAAGCTACGGAACGCAATGCCATTTGCTGAAACGTTGTATCAGGCAGGTGGTAGCGAATTAGGCGATTCCCATTGTATTGCGTTTGTAAAAAATAGGCTACTGAATCTGAACGAAATTGAAAATTAGACAATTTGCCAGAGGTGGAAAACAAGCGATTGGGATTCTCAGGCTCATCTGGATTCCACACAAATACGGAACTAAAAGGAGCTGCTGGAGCAGGTAATGAATCAATATAGCGATCTGTTATATATAAAATTCGGTTATCGGGCATCCAATGGGCCTCCGATTCATCAAAGGCATCCTTTGTCACAGGGTTTAATCGATTCCGTTTCAAATCATAAATACCTACATCTACCTGCCCTTTTTCCATCACGCGAACAAGCATTTTGGTACCATTAGCAGACATTTCCATATCCAAATAGGACAGGTTCGCTACCTTCTTTTTATCTTCCCCTTTTGCCCTTCCTGCTTTATCTAATTGGAAAGGTTGAAACCAAGTGTACCCTTGATCTGAATACAAAATCGCCAAGGAATTTTTTCCATACCAAGAAAGTAAAGGTCCTTTGCCCGTAGAGACTCTGTTTACGTCCTTTAAGCCTGATTGTAAAATGATTTGAGATTTTTTCTGGCCCATCTTGTGCAAATGAACACTGTAACGCCCCGCATCATCACTCACCCATACCTCATGCATTCCATCAGGACTTAAACGAAAGGAATGAAATGATGTCGTATTCGGCACGTATTCCTCTAAAGAGAATGCCTTTTGCGAATTCACTTCTAATTGCTTAGCATCATTTAAATAATAGTCAAACCAATCCTTTAAAAACTTGGAAAATGGCTTCCGAATGGTGCTAGATATACTGGATTGTTCACTGCGAATAATACGCGTCAAATTCAAAATATTGCCTATCGATTGCTTTCCATAGGTAGCTGCAATGTAAGCCCAAATCGATTGGCCCAGCAATTCTGCCTCTTTGCCTTTTGCCAAAGGAAGTTTACGAATCTTGTTTTCACTAATGATTTGATACGTAAATCGGCGCATTTCAGGAGAATCTCCTTCCGCTATATATGCGGCCATACCTAACACATACCAATCCGAAACGTTCAGCAATAATGAACTCTGCAACACATCCTTTACACTTCCTCCATACAAGAGATCATGTAAATAAATAGCCGCTACTTGCTTCGTCAATTCTTGTTTAAAAGCCGCTAAATTATCTTTAAACGCTATCTCAATTCGAAACTTGGATAAATTCTCTTCTTCTACTTCTTTCGCATTTGCCAGCGAAATCCCACCATTACTTTGTAACCAGGTTTCGTGATTGGGATAAATAAATAACTTGATTTTTTGTACTGGAGAATAAGAAATCAACTCGGTTACACGAACAAAATCAGCTTCTAGATAAGCCAAGGTTGATTTTGCCAACGCCTCATTTTTATCCAAGTAATAGACCTCAAAATTAGAGCTCCCTACGTATTTCCAGGCAAATTTTTGGTATTGAATGCGGTGATTTTCTGGAATCCATTGCGAACCTTGTGCGCTAAGCTCTTGTGAGCTACAGATCAAGGCGAATAGGATCAAGAAAAAAGTAGTAAAAATGCGCATTAGGTCAAAAGACTTTAAAACCAAATTTACAGATTTAAACGGAAAATAAATGATAAAATCGACGAATTGATGCTTCGGGATGAACTGCGGATTTCTGGAGGATTTCTTCTGTCCATTGTTTGGCAAAATAAGGAGCAAGAGAAACCCCTTTGGAACCAAATCCATTAAAAATCCCAGCCTCGTGGTTCGAGTGAAAACCCACAAATGGTCTTCGATCCTGGGTCGCAGGCCTAATGCCCGTCTTTTGTTTCATTAACTGAAATTCTTCTACCCCCATCAAGGCTAATTTCTTCATTAATTCTTCCAAGGCCTCCGGAGTAGTTTCGTTTGTAAACTCCTTCCATCCATACGTTGCTCCTACTTTAAATTGGTGTGAACCCAAAGGCAACACAAAGCCATTTTTATTCAAAATATATTCCTCAGACGGCTCCATTGAACTAATTTCCATCAATTCCCCCTTTGCAGGCAAGAAAGGCAGACTAGACCAAAGTGGATTTTGCTGCCCATGAAAGCCTTCACAAAAAATAGCCTGATTTCCAGTGTACTCAGACTCAACTAACAAGCCCTTAGAAACAAAAAAATCGCGAGAAGCTCGTAATAAAGCTGCTACATCTACCCAGCCTGCTTTTTCCACCCAAACTCCCTCCTCCTCCCAGCGTAAATAGCCATGATGAATCTGCTCTTTTCTGTCTCTCAACCAAGTTTTCATTTCCTCGTTAGCAAAAGGACGAAAAAGAGGCATCGGATAAAAGAAGCGTTTTGCAAGCGTAGCTTCAAGTTGGGGATAAAACTCAAATAGATAGGAAAATAACTCATCCGCGAGCCAAGTTTGCTCTAATTTCCTACCCGTAACCGGATTGAAAATCCCCCCTGCTGCCTGAGAAGAATTGAAATGCGTGGCAGGTGAATCCCAAATTTCAAACGGAATCTCTGCCGCTAAAAAATGGTGTGCCAAAATAGTACCAGCTAAGCCCTGGCCTACAATAATAAAAGGACTAGCGCTTTTCACCTTGCACGCGTCGAACGTGATCTAACACAAATTCCACCTGCTCATCCATCGTACGATACGAAGTATCTAAATCAATGGCATCCGCTGCACGCTTCAAAGGTCCTTCAACCCGATTTGAATCAATTTCATCGCGCTTACGCAAATTCTCAACAATCTGCTCTAAAGGTAAATCTTCGCCTTTTTGCAAAAGCTCTAACTTGCGACGCTGTGCCCGAATATGTGGCTCAGCTGTCATATATATCTTCAATTCTGCTTGAGGGAAAACCACCGTTCCGATATCACGTCCATCCATCACAATCCCTTTCTTTTCGCCCATTCGCTGCTGTTGAGCGACCATTGCATGCCTCACTTCGGGAATTGCGGCCACTTGGCTCACAATATCTGAAATGTACATTTTACGAATCTCGGCCTCCACATTCTCTCCATTTAAAATGGTATCTGAAGCTTGTTTAGCTGGATTGAATTGAAAGGTAATCTCCACATGCGCTAAGGCATCTTTCACAGCTTGCAAATCCGCTACATTTACTTGCTGGCGATGAAAATACAAAGCCACAGCGCGGTACATCGCCCCTGTATCCAAGAACGCATAATGTAAAGCAGCGGCCACATGGCGTGCTGTTGTACTTTTTCCGCAAGAAGAAAAGCCATCTAGGGCGATGATGATATCAGACATGTACAAATTGATTTATGGCCTTAGCAACGGCTTCAGGCGCTTCGTAAGTTCCTTGGTGACCTACATTTGGTAAAATTACAACCGATTTCTTTACAAAACGAGTAATTGACCCGACAGAAATCAGTGTATCATTTTCTCCTAAGATAAATAAGAAAGGAATGTCTGTTTGCTGAACAAAATCAGTGAAATCTTTTCGATCCTTCATCGCCTTCGTTGCGGCAATCAATCCGGAAGCCGGCAAGTGACGATATCTTTCTGATAGCGTTGAAATTAGGTCAGATGATACAGTTGCAAATAAATTAGGCAAGAAAGGCCCTATAAAAAATCCGGTCCCTTTCTTTTCCAATAGCTCAGCCGTACGATCCCTATTGATCTTCTTTTCCTCGGAATCTGCCACAAAAGAGGAATGCAGCATTACGACTTGCTTGATGCGATTTGGAAATTGAGACGCCATTTCAAGGGCTATATATCCGCCCATCGAATGCCCTACTAGAATAAAGTTCGAATCGGAAGGTAAAGAAGCAAGTATTTTACGGGCATAATCCGCCACCGTTAAGCAATCAGTCCAGGCTGCATAAGCAGGACAGATTGTCGGAAATGACCACGTGTGAAAAGGCAAAAAATCTGTCCACACGCGTTCATCTTCCCCAAAACCGTGCAAAAATACAAGCTGAGTAGCTGGCATATTAAGCGACTACTTTCATTTGATGGAACACGGTTCTTTCAAACTTCGATTTAGCATAGTTCAAATCTACTTCGAAGTTCTTCATTTCTGTCTGCGATGGAATCTCATACATCGCATCCGTCATCACCGCCTCCATAATAGAGCGTAAACCACGGGCTCCTAATTTGTATTGCATTGCTTGTTCCACCATGTACACTAGTGCGTCATGTTTGAAAGTTAATTTAACCCCTTCCATTTCAAACAACTTCTCGTATTGTTTCACTAATGCATTTTTAGGTTCCGTCAAAATCGATAATAAGGCTTTCGTATCTAATGGATTCAAATACGTAACCACCGGAAGACGACCTAATAATTCAGGAATCAGGCCAAAAGATTTTAAATCTTGTGCCGTCACATATTTCATGATTTGATCTTTCTCAAACGATTCGTGGAAAGTATCATCTCCGGAGAAACCAATCGGACGCGAGTTCAAACGCTTCGCGATGTGGCGATCGATTCCGTCAAAGGCACCACCACAGATGAACAAGATGTTCTCCGTGTTAACGGCGATCATTTTTTGGTCTGGATGTTTACGACCACCTTGTGGGGGTACGTTTACAATCGAACCTTCTAATAGTTTTAATAAGGCCTGCTGCACCCCTTCTCCCGAAACATCACGCGTGATGGACGGATTATCTGATTTACGAGCAATTTTATCAATTTCATCAATGAAAACGATACCACATTCGGCCTTTTCCACATCATAATTAGCCGCTTGCAGCAGACGTGTCAAAATCGTTTCTACATCCTCACCCACATAACCTGCTTCTGTAATGACCGTTGCATCGGCAATACAGAAAGGCACTTGTAATTTTTGGGCTAATGTACGAGCCAAATAGGTTTTACCCGTTCCTGTCTCACCCACCATCAAGATGTTCGATTTTTCAATCTTCACATCATCCGTAGAAGGTGCCTGCATCAAACGCTTATAGTGGTTATAAACCGCTACAGACAAATGTTTTTTCGCCTCTTCTTGACCAATGATATAACCGTCTAGGTATTCCTTTAGGTCTTTGGGTTTTACTAATTCAAAGGAATGATTCTTACCCTCTTTCCCAGCAGCCATTCCCATTTCCTCTTTCACCACCTCGTAACCTTGCGTCAAACAATTATTACAAATGTGGCCATCGATTCCCGAAAGCAATAAACCCACCTCGTTTTTAGAACGACCGCAGAAAGAGCAACTTGTTTTTTTACTAGCCACTAGACAGTTCTCGTTAAAATCTCATCAATTAAACCATATTCTTTCGCCTCAGCCGCTTTCATCCAATAATCGCGATCTGAATCACGCTCAATATCTTCGAATGATTTGCCTGAGTGTTTCGCTAAGATCTCGTACAATTCTTGACGAATTTTCACGATTTCACGTGCCGTAATTTCGATATCACGTGATTGACCTTGCGCGCCACCTGAAGGTTGGTGAATCATAATTCGAGCATGTTCTAAGGCTGAACGCTTTCCGGCTGCACCACCCGCTAATAATACGGCGCCCATAGAGGCCGCCAAAGAAGTACACACAGTCGCTACCTCTGGACGAATGTAATTCATCGTATCGTAGATACCTAAACCAGCATAAACAGAGCCACCTGGGCTGTTGATATACATCACAATGTCTTTTTTCGCGTCCGTAGACTCCATGAACAACAATTGTGCGACAATGATATTAGCCATATAATCATCCACCGGAACACCCATAAAGATGATACGATCCATAATTAGACGAGAGAACACATCGATTTGAGCAAAACGCATTGGACGTTCCTCAATGATGTATTGTGTCATATCCTCGATTTGGTGCATCGGGCGACTGCCGATGTTATTCATATATTGATCTACTGCAAGACCGTTCAAACCTCTGTGGTGAACAGCATACTTGCGAAACTCTTCTGATGATAACTCCTTTGGATACATAGATGTCAATGTTTAAAAATCAAAATTAAACTTTTTCAGTATTTATACTACGCAAAACACAAATATACGAACCTTAGTTCACAGAAAACCCCGCAAATGAGCGGGGCTTCCAAAAATACCAGGACAAATGTTCAATTAAAGCGCCGCAGCGATTTCCTTAAACTTGTCTACGTCAATTTTCGTCACTTTGTGAGGAACGTTTGCTACGATCACAGCTGAAACTTTGTCCGCAAAAGCTTGGTTGTACAAGTTCATGAAGTTATCTGACTTCGACTTATCGCTCAAATAACCCATAGCGATTTTCTCAATCATTTCTTCAATACCTGGCTCGTTAGACGATAAATAACCGCCAAACTGCGCACGTACCATCTCTTTCGCTTTCTCCACTACCTCAGGATATTCTACTTTCACTTCGAATTTCTCAGCGATTTCATTTTTGATCAAGTTCCAACGCATATCTTTCTTCACATTATCAAAATCTTGATCGATTTGCTCTGCCGTGAATTTGCCTTCATTGATACGAATCAACCAAGTACGTAAAAACGCTTCTGGTAGATCGATTTTAACAGCGTCTAAAATAGCTTTCTCAGCATCAATACGCAATAAATATTCTGCTTCACGCTTGTAGTTCTCTGTTACGATTGTTTCTACTTGCTCACGGAATGATTTCTCATCCGTTGCTTTTCCAGCTCCTAATACTTTGTCAAAAAACGCTACGTTTAATTCCGATGGAACTTGACGTGTGATATCTTCTACTACAAAAGAAACCTCTCCTTTCAAATCCGCTACTTCATCTTCTTTCTTTCCAGTCGCTAACGCTAAAGCTTTCGCATCTACGAATACTTTATCGATCGCAAATTTCAATGTATCGTCTTTCTTTGCACCAATGAACACCTTTTTCGATTTGTCATTGATGGCGTGCATAGGGATCGCTGATTTTTCTACCCAGTCACCTTGTGTGAAAGTACCGAACACTAAATCGCGGTCTTCTACAGATTCTGGATGTGTTTGATCTCCAAATTGCTTCTTCAAGTTTTCAATCGTTTCTTCGATTTCTTTCTTGTCTGCTTTGATTTCGTAAGAGCTGATGGCTTTGATTTTGGCCAAATCAACCGTGAAATCACCATGGAAACCTAAATCATAGTGGAATGTAAATTCAGTATCTTTTTCCCAATCGATCGCATCTGCCTCTTCTACTGCTGGCAATGGCTCTCCTACTAGATTCAACTTGTTTTCTTTGATATAATCAGAAACGGCGTGACCTAACAAATGGTTGATTTCATCTACTAAAGCAGATTGACCATATAATTTCTTTACAAGAGCAGCTGGAACCATTCCAGGACGGAATCCTTTAATAGATGCCTTTTTGCGATAATCCTTCAATTTAGCCTCTACTTTTTCCGCATAGTCTGCTGGTGAAACTGCAACGGTCAAACGACCTTCTAAATCTCCTGCCTTGTTAAGTGAAATGTTCATTTGTTGTTATTTATAATTAGCTATTAAAATAAAACCCTCAAAACCTTTTTGGTGTTGAGGGCTTGCCATTGGTACGGGTGAAGGGACTCGAACCCCCATGCCTCGCGGCGCCAGATCCTAAGTCTGGTATGTCTACCAATTCCACCACACCCGCGTAATTTGGAGTGCAAAGGTAGTCAGCAATTTTAAAAATTCAAAAGCTTTTAAATATAAATATTGGATTAACTTTGGCAAAAATAAACCGCCTATGAAATTCAGTCGCTGGTATATCGCCCTCATTGCTTTTCTCTTCGGGATCATAGCAACCTTCATTTATTTAACTGAAACCTTTAAATAGCCATGCAAGCACTGGATTGGATTGTTTTATTGTGCACCATTGGCGGAATTGTGGCCTATGGAAGCTGGAAAGGAAAGCAAACGAAACATTCCTTGCAAGGCTTTCTGTTAGCAGACAGAGAACTTCCTTGGTACCATATTTTACTTTCTGTGATGGCGACGCAAGCCTCAGCGATCACTTTTTTATCTGTTCCTGGTCAGGCATACCACGATGGAATGCGCTTTGTGCAGTTCTATTTAGGCTTACCTATCGCGATGATTATCCTGTCTGTCACCTTTATTCCGCATTATTTTTCGTTGAAGGTGTATACGGCCTACGAGTTTTTGGAGAATCGTTTTGATGCCAAAACCCGGGTACTTACCTCTTTTCTCTTCTTAATCCCTCGAGCACTTTCCACCGGAGTGACAATTGCAGCCCCCTCCATTATACTTTCTACCTTGTTAGGCTGGGATTTAACCTGGACAAATGCCGTTACTGCCGCTATTGTAACCACCTATTGTATGCTGGGCGGATCGAAAGCGATTTCTTACACCCAAATGTTGCAAATGGCAGTCGTGCTTGTAGGAATGGTTTTTGTGGGCTTTTATGTCGTTTCGCAATTGCCAGAGGGAATCGGCGTGAAAGAATCCTTGCAAATCGCAGGCAAAATGGGCAAAGTGAATCTGATTGATTGGAAATTTGATTTAAATAATCGCTACAATATCTGGTCTGGAATCATTGGCGGCTTCTTTTTACAATTATCCTATTTCGGCACAGACCAAAGCCAAGTAGGCCGCTACCTTTCCGGAGTATCAGCTCCTGAGATCAAGAAAGGTCTTTTAATGAATGGCTTTCTGAAGATCCCAATGCAGTTTTTCATTTTACTCGTGGGCATCTTGGTCTTCACCTATTACCAATTCAATCCGCCACCGACCTTCTTTAACAAGAATACAGAGGCCGTTTGGGCCAGTGTCCCAGGTCATCAAGCCATTGACCAAGAGAAAGCGTCCATTTTCGAGGCTAAAAAATCCGCCATTTTACAGAAGGATTATTCCCGTTTAGATGATTTAAATAAACAAGCCTCAGCAGCACAGGAAAAAGCCGTAAACCTGTTAAAAACTGCCAAACCAGAGACAGAGTCGCAAGACACGAATTACATCTTCCTACATTACATTATTAATCAATTACCTATCGGAATCATCGGGTTTTTAATCGCCATGATCTTGCTTTCCTCCATGGGATCGATGGCCTCGGCATTTGGATCATTAACCTCCATTTCGATGGTGGATATATACCAGCGATTTATTGCCCCAGAACGCGGAAACCAACATTATTGGTGGATTTCAAAACTCATCACCTTAGGCTGGGGCATGCTCTGTTTAGTCGTTGCGACTTTTGCCGTGAATATGGGGAGTTTGATTGAAGTGGTGAATATTTTAGGATCTTGGTTTTATGGCACGATTTTAGGCATATTTCTTTGTGCTTTTTATCTACCAAAGACCACAGGTACACAAGTTTTCACCGCAGCATTGATCGCAGAAGCTTTTGTGATTTACGCTTGGAAGGTGGAATGGATGGCTTTTCTTTGGCTAAACGTATTAGGCTGCTTATTAGTCATGGCGATTGCCTTCACTTTGAGCCTTATTTCTGGTCCAAAACAGCCATCGAAAACTTCACTGGAATAACCGGTTTTTCATCAAAGGAACGCTCTGCCTTGATAGAATCCACGACAGACATACCCTTGATCACTTTACCAAACACCACGTATTTGCGGTAAAAGCGACGCGCCTGTTCTGTATCCGTCACGATAAAAAATTCCGTGGGTGATGAAGATTGTAAGGGATTTCCCTCATCATATCGCGCCATCGCTATACTACCACGAACGGGTCGTAATTCATCTAGATATTCTGCTGGAACCAAGTAATTCAAGCGATCAAAATACTCCCCACCACCTTGAATGCCTATTTCATAGACGTTGCGATAGAAATAGCGATCCTTGAAATAGCCCATCTTCACCAGGCGTATAAAGTTCACCGAATGCAAAGGCGTACGATCATCTAATTCGAGCTCAAAATCCCCTAAACGCGTTTTGACTTGAACGCGACGCTCCTTGTTTTGGGCAGCTTGGGCCTGCAATTGCTCCTTGACTTTGGCGGGATCAATCCGCCAGTTTGGCTGGCAAGCAATCAACATGAAGGGAATTAAAATCAGATAACGCATAAAAAAAAGGGGGCCTTTCGAGCCCCCTAAATTATAAAAATTTCTAGACTAAGCGTGCTTCGCTTTCTTTCCAAAGAAATAAAGACCCGCAAAAGCTACAATAAGAATCGATGGAAATAATACCATTTGTGCCATCGTCGCTTGACCTGCGGCTAAAGCCACAGCATCGCCCGTTAAGGTTTTAGCAGCCTCAGCTGTATTAGCATCTAACCATGAACCAATAATAGGTTGGAAAATAGAGGTAGCAAACATACCCATACCTCCCATGATTGAAAGCCCAAAGGCTCCCGTTAATGGAATGTTTTCCGCTACATAACCGATCATCGTTGGCCAGAAATAGCATACGCCTAGTGCAAAAATAATAGCAGAAACATATACCATATTACCCGTTGCAGTACTCATCAAATATACACCCAATGTAGCTAAAATAGCAGATGCTAATAAAACACCACCGGCATCCAATTTATGTACAATAGGACCTGCAAAATAACGTCCTACGGCCATTAAACCGGTTACAAGTGCTAAAATAATCATTGGCTGTGCACCCGCTTGCTCCATAATGGGACCTATCCATTGCTCCGGACCAAATTCTGAGATCGCAGTTAAGGCCATACAAGCTAGCATAAACAAGTACAATGGCGATAACATCGCTTTGAAGTTCTCTCCTGTGGAAGCTCCACCTTCCACCTTAGCCGTTGGAAAAACTTGGCCGTAGAATAAATACGCATATATCACCGCAGGAACTAAAATGGCAGCAATTTGTAATTGCCATCCCATGTTAGCACTTGTCATGTATTGAGATAACAAAGTTGCAATCACAATTCCTCCTGGGAACCACATGTGGAAACGATTTAACATTTTAGTCTTCTCTTTTCCCTCAAACATATCCGAAATCATCGGGTTACAAGCCGCTTCTACCGTACCATTTCCGAACCCTACGAAGAAAGTAGATAACAATAAAGTCCAAAAACCGCCAGAGAAAATGGTCATTACAAGACCAATCACGTGTGTAAAAAAGGCTACCCAAATGATTTTTTTAGGTCCTAATACATTGTACAAAGGTCCACCGATAATCATTGCAATAGGGAAACCTAAGAAGGCCATTTGGTTCACATAACCTAATTGCTCATTATCCAATTGGAAACTAACGCCTAGTTGCGTTAAAACACCTGCACGAATCCCGAAGGCCATGGAAGTGGTAATTAGGGCAAAACAAGACGCCAAAAATAATCGATTGGCATTAACCGTTTGATTCATAATTGTTTGGGGTTTAGATAAATAGTTTAGATTGTTTATTCTTAAAAAAATTAAATTCTTCATTGGAAAAATCGTAACAAAAAAACGAAAAGTTTTTGGGATATTGGCATCTAAAGGCAAATATTTTTAGAATTATTCCAAAAAAAGAGGGATTTAGAGGCTATAAAACCAAATTTTGCTCTATTTTTGTAACATATCTAAATCTATTAAAATTATGATTCAAGGAGGTTCTGCTACACAGGCAAAATCACGCCAAAGTAGGAAAATCAGAATGGGAATGATCGGTGGTAGCCAAGAGGCTTTCATCGGTGCAGTTCATCGTCGCGGTTCCCAATTAGACGGAGAAATCGAATTAGTTTGCGGCGCATTTAGTTCTAGCGCAGAGAAATCCAAAGCTACCGGAGAAGCCTTATATCTTCCCGAAAACCGTGTTTATGGCTCTTATGAAGAGATGATTTTGGCTGAAAAAGAATTGCCTGAAGGAGAGCGCATGGACTTTGTTTCCATCGTTACCCCTAATCATGTGCATTTCCCCGCAGCTAAAATGGCATTGGAAAATGGATTTCATGTCGTTTGCGATAAGCCAGCGACCTTGAATCTTGCGGAAGCGAAAGAATTAAAGAAAATCATCGAAAAATCAGGCTTGATTTTTGCTTTGACCCACAACTACACGGCCTATCCAATGGTCAAAGAGGCGAAACACTTAGTAGACTCTGGTCAGCTAGGCGAAATTCGCAAAATCATCGTGGAATATCCACAGGGCTGGTTAATCGACCTAGTCGAAGCTACTGGCCAGAAACAAGCCGCATGGAGAACAGATCCAACGCGTTGTGGTGCCGCAGGTGCAATTGGAGATATTGGTACGCATTGCGAGAATTTGATTGAATACATTACGGGCTTACATATAAAAGAACTTTGTGCAGACTTAACTATTTTCGTAGAGGGTAGAATGCTCGATGACGATGGAAATATCTTGATCCATTATGATAATGGGGCTAAAGGCATTTTACATTGCTCCCAAATCTGCAACGGTGAAGAAAACGACTTCAACTTCCGTATTTACGGAAGCAAAGCAGGTATCACTTGGCACCAAATGGAGCCTAACACGATGGTATTTAGGACGCGCGACGAAGGAGCGCGGATTATTCGTACGGCCGTAGGCCAGCTATCTCCTGCCGCAAATGCCCATTCTCGTCAGCCAGCGGGACATCCAGAAGGCTATGTGGAGACATTCGCTAACATCTACCGCAACTTCGCTTTTGCGTTGAGAGCTAGATGGGAAGGGAAAGCACAAGATCCTTTGTACGATTTCCCAGGCATAGACGAAGGAATTATGGGTATGGCTTTCATTGAAAATGTGGTAAGATCAGCCCAAGACAATACAAACAAGTGGACAAAATTTGAACTATAATATAACCATGACGAAAATCAAAGTTGGAATCGTAGGAACCGGTTTTATCGGGCCCGCTCATATCGAGGCATTACGCCGTTTACCAAACATTGATGTAGCTGCGCTTTGCGAGGTGACCATCGAATTAGCTGAAGCGAAAGCGAAGCAATTAGGAATCGGCCGTTGGTATACGTTTGAAGAGCTCTTAAAACAAGAGGATATTCAGTGTGTACACATTTGTACGCCTAACTTCTTACACTATTCACAGTCGAAAGCCGCTTTATTAGCAGGAAAACACGTCGTATGTGAGAAACCTTTGGCAAAAGACTTACATGAAGCAGAAGAATTAGTCGAATTAGCGGCTAAAACAGGCCTAGTGAATGCCGTTCACTTCAACTTACGCTACTATCCCTTAGTGCGTCAAATGAAGACGATGCGCGAAAAAGGTGATTTAGGCGAAATCTATTCGATCATGGGTAGCTATTTACAAGATTGGTTATTCTACAACACGGATTATAACTGGCGTTTAGAGCCGGACAAATCAGGTGATTCCCGCGCTATCGCTGATATTGGTTCTCACTTATTAGATGTTATTGAATACATTACAGGCTTAAAAACGGTCGAAGTAATGGCTGATTTCAATACGGTTCACAAGGTGCGCAAAAAGCCTTTGAAACCAGTGGAAACTTACTCAGGCAAAATGTTACAGCCTGAAGATTACGCTGATGTACATATTAATACAGAAGACCACGCGAACGTATTATTGCGTTTTGACAATGGTAACCGCGGTTGTGTAACCGTATCTCAAGTTTCAGCAGGTCGCAAGAACCAATTGAAATTAGAAATTTCTGGTTCTAATAAAACCTTCGCATTTAATTCGGAAGCACCTAATGAAATCTGGATTGGTAACCGTGATCAAGCGAATCAAGTGTTAATGCGTGATCCTTCTTTGGCCTATCCTGAAGCAAGTGCTTTAATGACTTTCCCAGGCGGACACAATGAAGGCTTCTCTGATACCTCGAAGCAATTATTCAAGGAAGTGTATGCAGCCGTTGAAGCTGGAAAGCAACCAGAAAATCCGAAATACCCTACTTTTGCAGACGGATACCGTGAATTACTAATTTGCGAGCGCATCTTAGATTCAACGCGTTCTCAACAATGGGTTAAAATCTAAACCATAAAACGATGAATACGATGAAAGGGCCAGCGATATTTTTGGCACAATTTATGGGCGATGAAGCCCCATTTAATACTTTAGATAGTATCACTACTTGGGTGGCCTCTTTAGGTTACAAAGGAGTGCAAATCCCCTCTTGGGATTCCCGCTGCATTGATTTACAAAAAGCGGCAGAATCGAAGACTTATTGCGATGAAATCGTGGGAATGTTAGCTGCCAAAGGATTACAAATCACTGAATTATCTACCCACCTTCAAGGTCAATTAGTGGCCGTTAACCCTGCTTACGACCTGGGCTTCGATGCATTCGCACCAGATTCCGTTAAAGGAAATCCCAAAGCACGCACCGAATGGGCGATTCAACAATTAAAATATGCCGCAAAAGCCTCTCAAAACTTAGGTTTAAATGCACATGCAACGTTCTCCGGTGCATTGATGTGGCATACCGTGTATCCATGGCCGCAACGTCCTGCTGGATTAGTGGAGCAAGGTTTCAAGGAATTAGGTCGCCGTTGGTTGCCTATCTTGAATACTTTTGACGAGTGTGGCGTTGATTTATGTTATGAGATTCACCCAGGTGAAGATTTGCACGATGGTGTCACTTTTGAAATGTTCTTAGACGAAGTGAAAGGTCACAAACGCGCGAATTTATTGTATGATCCGTCGCACTTTGTATTGCAGGCTTTGGACTACAGACAATACATCGATTTCTACCACGAACGCATCAAGATGTTCCACGTAAAAGACGCGGAGTTCAACCCAACGGGTAAACAAGGTGTTTATGGTGGTTACCAATCTTGGATTAACCGTGCAGGCCGTTTCCGCTCTTTAGGCGACGGACAAGTTGATTTCAAGAGCATCTTCTCTAAATTAACCCAATACGGATATGACGGATGGGCTGTATTAGAATGGGAATGCTGTATCAAAGATCCCGTTCAAGGGGCTACCGAAGGAGCACCGTTCATCGCAAGCCACATCATCAAAGCCACCGAAAAGGTCTTCGATGATTTCGCTGGAACCGGAGCTGACGAAGAGTTCAACAAAAAGATCTTAGGATTATAAGCAAAAAGCCCCCGATTCATCGGGGGCTTTTTTATTCAATCATTTTCCTCTCGAAAAATATAGATAAACCAAGCGGCGGATAATAAGACCACATTCTTAATAATGTATTGTCCGGTTAGTGTCAAAGTGAAAAAGGATTGCCACGTATCTTCTACCAGAAATAAAACCGGTAAAAAAGTCGTAAATAAATGCCCAATCATTACCCAAAAAGCCACTTTAGTCAAACGCGGAAACAACCACAAAAATCCAATAATGCACTCTCCTATTCCTAAAATCAACAGGAATGTCTGAATACCCATAAAAGGCGACAAGGTGATATTGAACAGCTTAGTCACCAAGCCCTCTGCCGGCGAAGTACCTAACACTTTCAAAAATCCAAACCAAATATACACTACCGCGATCATGGCACGGTTTAACCAAGCAGCTGTTACTAAAGCTTGCAGGCGTGTTTTACTAATAGTTACCATAGTATAAATGTATTTAATGAATTTAAATCAAAAAATGACCTTAGTCAATTAATTCGCTCCGTCTGCCACGGCTCTTTGTACAGCAAAAGCACCAATTACTTTTCCATGCTTTCCTCCCATCGTGCAATCCACTCGGAAGTGTATCAGACCATAAACCCGAGAATCAGATGCTTCTTGCGCATATCCTTCAAAGGTTTTTGTCCTCTCTGGGAATAATGAACTTAAAACCGTTGAAGCTGCGTAAGAGAAGGTCGAGTGGCCAGATGTATAGCTTGGGAAATTAGGTAATCCTACTGACGTTTTTAAGCCAAATTGCTGTGGACGTGGACTATAATAATAGTATTTTGTATCCCAACATCCGATTCCGGCATCCATCAATGCTGTCCCCACATAGGCAAACATGCGCGCCATCCGAAGCTCAGATAATTTTGCCTCAACACCTGCTTGCGCCGCATAGCGATGCCAGTGTCCCGGAGGTGTAAAAGATCCTGGGCCGTCTGCCCAATAATTCGCAATGGCTGCTTGCGTTCTTGTTTGGTTCGCTTGGATACTTTTCAATTCTTCTAAATCTGCATTAAATTCAGCTGACCCTTCTAAATAGGGTTTTTCTGGACGAATTAATTCCAAAGTAGAACGATCAAAATTCCAAGTTTTTACTGCGCCATAATTTGGTAACATCGGTGGACGCATAGGGATCTCTTGACTAATCCATGGATTAGGCAAACCCAATGCCTTTGAATTAGAAATCATGGCTGCAGTCAAGGCTTGGTTATTGGCAGAACCCATTCCATCTGTTTTTGCTCGCGCCATTACTTTAGCAGCGACTGCGGCACCTAACTTCGCTCCTGCATTCACATCAGAACCCACACATACACCAGCCCAAATAGGCGCATTCTTTGCTTCCGCTAATTTAGACGCTAAAAAAGGACCTTCCCCTGGAAACATCGCTAACAAAATGGTATAACTGGCTTGCGCCACTACTGCATCCGTGGATGGATAGGCAGGCAAATTCGAAGTAGGCAACAAAGGCTTAATTGTTGCATCCACTTGGTAAGGTGCCTGACGATTATATAAAAACTTGTATTTCCAGGTACTTACTAAAGCATCGTATTGAGCCACACTTAAATACGCTAAAGCTCTAGCTGTATACGGTGGATTAGCAAAAGGAAATTTAGGGTCTGCCAAAGGATCTGCTGAGTTAGGCACGGGATACACTCCAGCTGAGTTAGCAGCTGGTGGTAAATTATAGCGCGCAGCTAATTCTCTACCTATTTCATTCCAACGCAACACAGCACCTGCTCCCCAATACAAAACGGCTGCTCTTTGATCACCCGTTAATGAAGGGATAACCACCGTTTTCAAGGAATCAATTTCTTTCAAATAAACCGCATCCGACACTAATCGGGGTACATCCACTGCCACCTCTGATCCTGAACTTAAGACAAAGGTCTTCCAATTGCCCCCTGTCTCATCTAATTTAGCTGGTAAGTAAGGCAATAATCCTACTTCATTTACTTCTTTACTACACGCCAATAAGGTAAATGCTATCAATAAACTTCCTATATATTTCATCTTATTTAACTTTAAACTGATATAATAAACCAACAGAAAGAGTCGTGCTTTGACCTACATTTTGACCGTCAACAACATAAGCTACTCGCGCGTTAACTCCGAAAGATTTGGGTTGGTATTTCCCATACATACCCACACTTGTCATCGTCATATCATTCGTCAGAAACGGCATGTTATTCCGCAAAATATCATCCCCTTTTGTACAAGAAAAATGCTCTGCAAATAATTCCAACTGATTATCTTTCTTTAAATAGCCTACTCTAAAGGCCGCATCGAAAGCGTCTGGCACAGGTACTTGATCCGTATTATACAATTTAGAACCACTTAAGTAGGCATCTCTATCCGCCTTCACAAAGCTTCTCGCCTGGTAGGCAATTGAACTACTCAGGTAGATATTCTTCGTTACATTATAGGAAATGATTCCTCTAGCCAACAAGGTTTTGGCTCCTAAGCCAATCGACATGGGCATAAAGTCTGGAACATAATTAGAAACAGGAATACTAAATCCAAGTACTCCATGTGCCGTTAAACCATGGTAGGATTTCGTCTTAGCTTTAAGAAAAACCGAAAGATCCTGCACCCCTTGTTGACCTAATAAATTTCCTTGACTCGCCTCTGTTTTTACAAAGGGTATCATGGCTATCACATTCAAATCACGCTTAATTCCATAGGCTATCATCGCCGTAACAGATTGTGTAGTCAATCGTCCAATATTGGGGTTATCACGTTTTAACGAATTTTCCCAATAGTTAGTCCAATAATTATTCCCATAAACAAGCGCACCACAGGCTAAATTCTTATTCATATAGATCGCATCATGCGGCATTTGCGCCTTCAATTCAACGAATCCTAATAAGCAAAACAATAGTATTAATCCTTTTCTCATCTCTCTAAAATTAAAAACGATGCGTTACTGTTGCCGAAATAAAATAATCTGCAAAAGCTGCATCTCCATGTTTACCCGTTACCCAATCATTCGCACTTTTGATACGGTTACGTTGCGTAGCAATAGGCAAGGAAAGAAATAAGGTATTGTTCGCTGTGGAATAGCTAATACCCGGTTCGATGGAGAAAATATAGCCTGGACGACGAAATCCATCTGAATCACCAATCAAATCATAAGCAGGAACACCTTCAATTCGAGCGCCTAAGGTTGCACCAATACCTGCTTTGGGAGCCAAGGCATAATTTAATCCTAAACGACCGGCATACTGATCAGCCACAGACATGTAGTGTACCATTTCATCTGTCACCGCTTTATCAGGTGCAACATTAGAGGCACTATTCACATTTTTAGGGTTGGACATATAAAATCCA
>Ga0228703_1000499_pt1 | contig 28180 bp, 17 predicted proteins | sample McNCre217_Aug_MG_3_FD_178020 | JGI IMG/M metagenome (GOLD analysis project Ga0228703, IMG submission 178020) | Freshwater microbial communities from McNutts Creek, Athens, Georgia, United States - 29-17_Aug_MG | ecosystem: Environmental > Aquatic > Freshwater > Creek | place: USA: Georgia...
GTGTGTCAGCCCAAACCACACCGTTGAAATTTCAACTGGATTGGCGTTTTGAAGGCCCTGCAGCGTTCTTCTTGGTGCCTGTGGCCAAAGGCTATTTCAAAGACGCCAAGCTCGACGTGACCGTTGATGCTGGCAACGGCTCGGGCGGCGCCGTCAACCGCGTGGCTTCGGGTGCTTATGACGTGGGCTTTGCCGACTTGGCCGCCTTGATGGAATTTCACGCCAACAACCCCGACGCCCCCAACAAGCCAGTGGCCGTGATGATGGTCTACAACAACACCCCCGCCTCGGTGATGGCACTGAAGAAATCAGGCATCAAAACCCCTGCCGATTTGGCAGGCAAAAAACTGGGCGCTCCCGTGTTTGACGCCGGTCGTCGCGCCTTCCCCATCTTCGCCAAGGCCAACAACGTGCCGGCTGTGAACTGGGTGTCGATGGATCCACCTTTGCGCGAAACCATGTTGGTACGCGGCGATGTGGACGCCATCACCGGCTTCACCTTCACCTCCTTGCTCAACATCGAAGCGCGTGGTGTGAAGGCTGATGACGTGGTGGTCATGCAATACCCCGACTTCGGCGTGAAGCTGTATGGCAACGCCATCATCGCGTCGCCCAAACTGATCAAAGAAAACCCAGCGGCCATCAAAGCCTTCTTGGCCGCGTTCGCCAAGGGGGCGAAAGACGTGATCGCCGATCCCACCAAGGCCATCGAAACTGTGAAAGCACGTGACGGCATCATCAACAGCGAACTCGAAACACGCCGCTTGAAACTGGCGATTGACACCGTCATCAACAGCCCAGATGCGCGTGCGGAAGGTTTTGGCCAAATCAAAGGCCCACGCTTGTCACTGATGGCCTCTCAAGTGTCAGATGCGTTCAACACCAAGACCCGCGTCAAAGCGGAAGACATCTGGAACGGCTCGTTCTTGCCCAGCGCCAAAGACCTCGACGTTTTGCCCAAAGGCAAGAAGTAAGTAGGTCCTGCTGCATGAGCGCTTCTCCCGAACACTTCGTCGACTTTCAAAACGTCTGGCTGGCCTACAACGAGGCCTTGTTGGCGCAAAACCACTTTGCGGTGGAAGACATCAACCTGCAGGTCAAACACGGTGAGTTCATCGCCATTGTGGGACCTTCAGGTTGTGGCAAATCCACCTTCATGAAGCTCACCACGGGTTTGAAAAAACCCAGCCGTGGCGAAATTTATGTCGATGGCCAGCCTGTCAACGGCCCGCTCAAGATCAGCGGCATGGCGTTTCAGTCGTCTTCGCTGCTGCCTTGGCGCACCACGCTAGACAACGTGTTGCTGCCGCTGGAGATCGTGGAGCCTTACCGCTCCAACTTCAAAGACAAGAAGGCCGAATACGAAGACCGCGCCATGAAGCTGCTGCAAAGCGTGGGTTTGAGTGGTTACGAGCGCAAGTTCCCCTGGGAGCTCTCAGGCGGCATGCAACAACGCGCCAGCATCTGCCGCGCCCTGATCCACGAACCCAAGATGCTGCTGCTTGATGAGCCTTTTGGTGCGCTCGACGCGTTCACGCGCGAAGAGCTGTGGTGCACCTTGCGCGACTTGCATGCGGAGCAAAAGTTCAACGTCATCTTGGTCACCCACGACTTGCGAGAGTCCGTCTTCCTGGCTGACACCGTGTATGTGATGAGCAAGAGCCCTGGCCGCTTTGTGGTCAAACGCGACATCGACCTGCCACGCCCGCGTGACTTGGAAGTCACCTACACACCTGAGTTCACGAACATCGTGCACGAGTTGCGCGGCCACATCGGGGCCATACGCCGCGACGGCGTCAACATCGGGCAATAAAACACCATGAATCAAAAAAAACTCGAAACTTGGGCGCCTTGGGCCTTGCTCGTTGCCACCTTGCTCATTTGGCAGGGCTTGTGCTCGCTGTTCAATGTGTCTGAATTTGTGTTTCCCTCGCCGCTGCGCATCTGGCAGCAAATGGTGGAGTACCGCGATGTGATTGCCGGCCACGCTTGGCGTACCTTCTGGGTCACCATGGTCGGGTTTGGCATTGCCATCGTGGTGGGCGTGTTATTGGGCTTTGTCATTGGCAGCTCTCGCTTGGCCTACGCTGCGGTCTACCCCCTCATGACAGGCTTTAATGCCTTGCCCAAGGCCGCGTTTGTGCCGATCTTGGTGGTGTGGTTTGGCATTGGTGTGGGGCCTGCCATCTTGACCGCCTTTTTGATCAGTTTTTTCCCCATCATGGTCAACATTGCCACGGGCTTGGCCACGCTCGAACCTGAACTCGAAGACGTATTGCGCGTCTTGGGTGCCAAGCGCTGGGACGTGTTGGTGAAAGTGGGCTTGCCACGCTCCATGCCTTACTTTTATGGCTCGCTCAAAGTCGCCATCACCTTGGCCTTTGTCGGCACCACCGTGTCGGAGATGACGGCCGCCAACGAAGGCATTGGTTACTTGCTGATTTCTGCGGGTTCAGCCATGCAAATGGGCTTGGCATTTGCAGGTTTGGTGGTGGTCGGCGCCATGGCCATGATCATGTACGAACTGTTCAGCTTGGTGGAAAAATACACCACGGGATGGGCCCACCGAGGCTCACAAAACCACTGATTTTTAACAAACGACCGAGCCGCTGTATCAGCGGCTTTTTTTACGCCTTTCCTATTCAATGAAAACCCGAACCTTGTCGAATATCTCGTCTTAATTCGATAAATTGAACATATTTACGAATATCATCAAAGCCACTTTCGCCCGGCGCGCTTTCACACTGCAAAGCCGCCGGTTTCTCTTTCTTTCAATGGCGATATCCATGGCATCTTCCACAGATCACACATCCGAGAGTCGACATCTTGGCCCCACCGCCACCGACAAACTATTTATGTTTTTTTTGGTTTTGGTGGTAATTGCCGTCACTTTGCTAGGGGTGGTTAACTACAAAGAAGCCCTGAAAACTGAAGCCTCAAAAAGCAATGGCGAAGCCTGGGTGGCTTGGTTGACTGAGACCGGCACCACGCGCTTTGAAGCCGACACAAAGCACCCAGCGTGCAAAGGAGGTGTCAAGCCTGCTGCAGATGCCAAAGCCAACGATGCAGGTACATGGGGCGCCTGCTTGGCGCACATCTTGGCCACCACGGATCTGAAAGATCAGATCAACCCCTTCTTCGACAAGCCGCCTCATTTCGTGGCGGCTTGCGTGCCGTCTGATCGCACGTTGATGGGCGCGATTTTGTTGGAAGACCTCATGCCCACCCCTCCCGGATCGGCCACCCCCTTTGTGGCATCACAACTGGTTGAAACCGACGCCATCGATTACAAGATGCAACTGCGTCTGTCTGTGTGTGACAAGGGTGGCTATGCCATCAAAGTTGCTGAATTCGAATTCTGAGGTCTGACATGGATAAATCACGCGACAATTTTCTAAAAGACATCAACGTCGAATCCATTCTTGGACACGATCAAGAGGCCCAGATTGACCGTAACTTGCCCATGCGCAAGTGGTTGTATTCGTGGTTGTTGGACCCCCACATTCCTGGCAACTTCCAAAAAGACTTGGACAAGTGGATCAGCTACCTGATCATCGGTAACTTGTTCAGCCTGATGTTCGAACACGTCCCGGCTGTGTTCGAACCCAACAAAACATGGTTTGAATTCTTTGACATTTTCTCTGTGGCCGTGTTCACCATTGAATACGCCTTGCGTTTTTACCTCGCCCCTGAAGACGAAGAATTCAAACACCGCAAGCACGCACGCTTTGGCTTTATTTCTAGCCCTTTCGCCATCATCGACTTCTTGGCGGTGGCCCCCTTCTATCTGAAGGCCTTCATTCCGATTGACCTGCGGATTTTGCGATTCTTGCGACTCTTGCGGATCTTGAAACTGTTCCGCGTGCTGATTCCAGCCCTGGCTGAATTCAAAGAGCTGAACAAAGACCGCACCTTCCGTCAAAAAGTGCATGCCTTGGTGTTCCCCAGCAACTACGGCGGCACCATGCAACATATTTTTGAAGTGTTCATCGGTGTATGGGTGATCTTGTCTGTGATGGCCGTGATCTTGGAATCGGTCAAGAGCATCAACTACATCTTGCATTTGCAATTTGTCATCTTGGACGCAGTGGCTGTGGCCATCTTCACGGTCGAGTACTTCATGCGCATTTACGCGTGTGTGGAAGAGCCTGGCTACAAAGGCGCGTTCTTGGGCCGCTTCCGTCAAGCCAAAAACCCATCGACCTTCATCGACTTTTTGGCCATCTTGCCCTTCTTCTTAGAAGTCTTCTTGCATCACCTGATCGACTTGCGCTTCTTGCGAGTCTTCCGTTTGGCACGATTGCTCAAACTCACACGCGGCAGCGATGCCACCGCCGTGTTGGTCAAAGTGGTGGTGCGTGAATGGCCGGTCATGGGCGCTGCCACCTTCATCATGATGCTGCTGCTGGTCTTAACCGCCAGCTTGGGCTACTTGTTTGAATACGACGCTCAGCCAGAGAAGTTTGAAAACATTCCAACCTCCATTTATTGGGCGGTCATCACCTTGGCTTCTGTGGGCTATGGCGATATTTCGCCCGTCACACCGATGGGTCGCGCCATGACGAGCGTCTTGGCGCTGTTGGGCATCGGCATTTTTGCGATTCCTGCTGCTTTGTTGGCCTCAGCCTTCAGCGACGAATTGGTGAAAGAACGTGATCAGTTGAAAGCCAATCTGTTTGCGATCCTCAAAGACGGCAACATCAGTGATGCTGAAGCTGAGATGATTCGATCAGAAGCCAAACGCTTGCACTTGACAGTGGAAGAAGTGAACAAATTGATCGAAGTGGTGGTCAAAGAGCACGAACTTGAAGAGCGCAACCCGCTGCCCATTCATAAGATTGCGGAGAATCCCGCATTGGCGGTCGAGCACTATAAAGTGTTACTGGGTCAAATCCGACAGCTCGGCGTGCAAACGGATGAAGCTCAATTTGAAGCAGCTGCGCAACAAGGTGCGCGATTGTCATCAAAAGAGCTGGATTTGTGGCACAAAATCCAAGGCAAAGCTTGAATCTGACGGATTGAGCTTTTAGTCACCGACCTCAACGGACACACGCCCCACCGTGTGTCCGTTTTCTACTCTTCACAAACAACGATGACCGGTATCAAACACACCCTCATGGAGATCTTGGACGGATCGCCTAAGCACGCAATCAGCCGCTACGTGGAATGGCTCATCACGATCGTGGTGTTGGTCAATTGCACGGCCGTGATCTTGGATTCTGTTCCTGAAGTCCATGCCGAATTCAAAGAGTTCTTTCATGAGCTGGAATTTTGGAGTGTGATGTTCTTCACGGCCGAATACATCTTGCGTGTATGGTCCTTGGGTGCGCGCTACACACCCGAAGAAGGTGGGGCATGGCGTGGCCGCAAAGGCTATATCTTCAGCCCATTTGGCCTGATTGACTTCTTTGCCACCATGCCGCATTACCTGCACATGTTCTTCCCGTATCTGGATTTGCGCATCTTGCGCGTGCTGCGACTGCTGCGAATCTTGAAACTTTCCAAATACAACACCGCGCTGCAAGACTTGTTTCATGCCGTGTACTCAGAGCGCCAAGCATTTGGTTCGGCCGTGTTTTTGTTGACCATCGCGACCATCGTCTCAGCCTCGTTGATGCACTTTGCTGAAGGCCATCATCAGCCTGAATTCTTTGGCACCATTCCTCATTCGATTTATTGGGCCATCGTGACCATCACCTCGGGCTATGGCAACGTCGAACCCATGACCAAGGCGGGCGAGGCCATCGCGCTGATCACGGGTTTCTTGGGGGTGTGTATGGCGGCGATCATGACCGGTATCGTGGCCTCGGCATTCTCAAACCAAGTTGCACGCAAGAAAGCCGCTTTCGAAGCACAGCTGCGCGAAGTGTTCTCAGACGGCAATATGTCCGACGATGAGCAAGCCTCTCTGAAACGCTTGCAAGCCCACTACCGCCTCACCGACGAGCAAGTCGATGCCATGCTGCAACGTGCCAAAAACAAATCCTCTAGCAATAACGGTTGAATGCCACCATGACATCTGCACTCAACACCCTCTCGCCTATGCAACGTATCAAGCGTCGTACCTACGAAATCATGGACGGGGCTGTACCCGACAAGTACAGCCACTTCGTGGAAGTCTTCATCGCCCTCTTGGTGGTGGCCAACGTGATTGGCATCATCTTGGAGTCGGTGCCAGACATCCACGAGCAATTCATGGCTGAATTTCATGCCTTTGACGTCTTCAGCGTCGCCGTGTTCTCGGTCGAATTTGTGATGCGCGTGTGGTCGTACAGCGAAAAATACACCCTCGACAACAGCGGCACAGCTTGGCAAGGCCGCAAAGAATATTTGTTCAGCTTCTACGGCATTATCGACTTTGTCAGTACCGTTCCGTTTTACTTGCAACTGCTCCTGCCTGGCGCTGACTTGCGTGTGCTACGTATGTTCCGTTTGATGCGGATTTTCAAACTCTCGCGCTACAACAGCGCGTTCGAAGACATGGTGGCCGCCGTCAAAGCCGAGCGCGATTCGTTCTCGTCAGCCGTGTTCTTGCTGTTCATCAGCTGCTTGTTGTTTTCTTCGCTGATCTACATCATCGAAGGTCATGTGCAACCCGAAGTCTTCCCCTCGATTCCGGCTGCCATGCACTGGTTTGTCATCACCATCGTGTCAGGCTGGGGCAACGTCGATCCAGTCACCTTCGTAGGCTCGATTTTGGTGATCCTCACGCAAATTCTGTCCATCGCCTTGGCTGCGATCTTGACGGGTGTGGTGGCCACGGCCTACACCGCACAAGTGGAGCGTCGCCAAGCTCTGTATGAGATGGAAGTGCGTGCGGTTTTGGCTGATGGTGTGGTGACCGAAGAAGAGCAAGCCAAACTCAAGATGATGCAAGCCAAACTCGGCATGTCTGACGAACAAGTGCAAGCCATCGTGCATCAGATGGAAGAAGAAAAGCAAATCGCTGCGGCCAACAATCCACAGTCGTGACACATTTTTACGAACCCCGCCTCGGTCACGGCTTGCCGCACGACCCCTTCAACGCCATCGTGGGGCCACGCCCTGTGGGTTGGATTTCGACCCGCAGCGCCGAGGGGGTGTTGAACCTCGCGCCCTACAGTTTCTTCAACGGTTTCAACTACACCCCACCTATCGTCGGCTTCTCCAGCATTGGCTACAAAGACTCGCTGCGTAACATCGAAGAAACCGGCAGTTTTGTCTGGAACTTGGTGACTCGCGACTTGGCAGAAGCCATGAACCAAACCTGCGCCGCCGTCGGTCCCGAAGTCAACGAATTTGAATTGGCCGGTTTGACGGCTGTACCTTCACGCATGGTGGATGTACCACGTGTGGCCGAAAGCCCAGTGGCCTTTGAATGCCGCTGCACCCAAATCGTGCAGCTCGAAGGCATTGACAAGCAAAAGATCGACACTTGGATGGTGTTTGGCGAGGTGGTTGGCGTGCACATTGAAGAGCGCATGCTCAACAACGGCATTTACGACACCGCCCATGCCGGTCACATCGTGCGCGGTGGCGGCCCGGCCGATTACTTCACCATCGGGCCTGAGCAGTTGTTTTTGATGCGCCGCCCCAAGGTCTGAGCGTTCTCTAACGAACACCGTGAGGTGACCAAAGACGGGGTTGCCCGGTGTGTGTGGTGTCATGGCTTAGCACAGGCTCACGGCATGCACCCTGCCATCCAGTATGCTCATTGAATAGCCAATTGATTGAGTCTCTTGTTACCCGCCTCGCTGCCCATGTCCAACCCCCACGCCACCGGTTTTATGGTGCTTCACAGCAACCAGCTCGAAGGCCTGCGCGAGCTGGCGGTGCAGTTCATCCGCAACCACCCGCTGCCTGTGCTCGCCCCCGAGGTCTTGCTGGTGCAAAGCAATGGCATGAAACACTGGTTGGAATTGGCACTGGCCAAGGATCTGGGTATTTGCGCGGCCACACAGATTGAACTGCCATCTGCCAAGTTGTGGCAAATTTACCGTGCCGTGTTGGGGCCTGACAGCGTACCTGCACACATGCCATTGGACAAATCGCCCTTGGTATGGCGCATCATGCGCCGCCTGCCCGACTTGCTAGCACAGCCCAACTTTGCGCCACTGAAAAATTACTTGGGTGCCAACGAAACAAAAGGCGACACGGCAGGTCATGGCGAAGCGCTCGCCATGAATCGCCGCGCTTACCAACTCGCCACGCAACTGGCCGATGTGCTCGACGGCTACCAAAACTACCGCGCTGACTGGCTGGAAGACTGGACCCAGGCCCGAGATCAACTGCGCACCGCAACAGGCATGGCCACACCGCTGCCCATCGCACAAAGCTGGCAGCCCGAACTATGGCGCGATTTGCTCAACGATCTCGCAGCCGATACCGAGGTGAAAACCGCTTTAGCGCTTGGTACGCAACACCGCTACAGCTCACGCGCCAAAGTTCACGAGGCCTTCATGGCCAAGATGGCGACCTTGCATGAATTGAACGAAGGCAGTGGCCAACGTCCGGCGGGCGTGCCGCATCGCCTCATGGTGTTTGGCGTGACCTCGCTGCCCATGCAAACCGTGCAAGCGCTGGCCGCTTTAGGTCGCGTATGCCAAGTGCTGATGCTGGTGCAAAACCCATGTCAGCATTACTGGGGTCATGTGGTGGAAAGCCGTGTGCCCTTGGCCAAGTGGGCCAAGCAACGCCAAGCGCATAAAGCCGGACTGCCTGTCCCGCAAGACGATGGATCATTGACCGAAGGCGATCAATACAAATTACACACCGACACCCACCCCCTGCTGGCCGCATGGGGCAAACATGGTCGCGACTATTTGCACTTGCTCGATGGCTTTGACGATGTGGCGCTCTATGCAAACCAGTTCAACCGCGTGGATGTATTTTTTGATCCCGTACAGATTGCGAGCGACGAAGGCCGTGCCCCCACCATGTTGGAGCACTTGCAGTCCGCCCTGCTCAACTTAGAGCCCTTGCCACCCACACCGCAAGAAGTGCCGCCCAACGACCACAGTGTGCGCTTTGTGCAAACGCACTCAGCCCAGCGCGAGGTAGAGGTGCTGCACGATCGCCTGCTGGCATGGCTGGATGCAGACAGTACCTTGAAGCCCAGCGACATCATGGTGATGGTGCCAGACATGACCGACTTTGCGCCGCACATCCACGCTGTGTTTGGTCGTTTCGCAAACAACAATGGCCAGAGCGACCCGCGCCACTTGCCCTACACCGTGGCAGACACCACACCGCGCACCGAACCTCTGGTGCAAGCACTTGACACGTTGCTGCAACTGCCTCAGTTGCGCGTGACTCGCGTGGAGTGGCAAAGCCTGTTTGAAGTAGCTGCCGTACGCCAACGCTTTGGCCTAGAAGAACATGATGTGACCTTGCTCGACAGTTGGTTGGCCGACGCCGGCGTGCGCTGGGGCCTCGACGCGCCACACCGCAAGCCCTGGGGCATCGCACCAGATATGGCGGACGCCAACCAAAACACGTGGCTGTTTGGCCTCGAGCGTTTGTTGCTCGGCTATGCTGTGGGGACGTCAAACGTGAGCGACATCCGCCCCACATGGACCCCGCCTTGGCGAAACACATTGCCGCAGACCGGCATCGGTGGCCTCGACGCGCATGTGACCGATGGCCTGTTGCAATGGTTGCGCCACATCCAAATCGCCTTGCTTAAACTGCGCCAAGACCACATCCCCATCGAATGGGTGGCGGTGCTGCAACAGCTCGTGGACTTGTTCTTCAAGCCCAGCGACGATGCAGACGAACGATTGATCGAGCGCGTGATGGCGCCGCTTGAAACCTGGCTGGCCGAATGCCAGTTGGCTCGTTTCAACAGTCCGCTGCCATTGGTCGTGGTGCGCGAACACTGGATGGCTCAGCTGCAACAACCTGCCATGCAACGCCGCTTCTTTGGTGGCGGCGTGCAGTTCGCCACACTCATGCCCATGCGCTCGATTCCCTTCAGATGCGTGTGCTTGCTGGGCATGAACGATGGTGATTACCCACGCAGCCAAACCCCACGTGACTTTGATTTGATGCACGATGCCGCACACGCTGGCAACAGCCCATCACACTGGCGCGCAGGCGACCGCTCACGACGCGAAGACGACCGTTATTTGTTTTTAGAAGCGCTGCTGTCGGCTCGCGACAAGCTCTACATCAGCTGGCAAGGTCGCCGCACGAGCGACCATGAAATCAAACCGCCCTCAGTCTTGGTGGCGCAGTTGATGGACTACCTCAATGCGGTGTGGACACATGATGGCGACGTGGCGTGTGTAGCGGCCTTGCAACCCTTGCAAGCTTTTTCGCCCAAGTACTTCACGCAAAGCTCAACATTTGAAACCTATGCCAGCGATTGGCAGCAGGCATTGTCGTCCAGCACAACCAGGAAAGCCGCTGCCACAGCAACACCAGCAGGAGTTGCGGACAACAACCCTGGCGAGTTGACACTGCAACATTTGCAGCGTCTGCTGCACCAACCTGTCGATGTGTTCTTGGTCGATCGTTTGCGTCTGCGCCTGGACCAGCCGGAAGAAGCAGCTGAGGAAGAAGAACCTTTCGCCCTCAATGGACTGGACAAATACAAACTCAACCAACGCATTGCACAAGCCGATGATGCCGAACAAGCCATTGTTCAACTGCGCTTGAGCGGCCAGCTGGCTTTGGCCGGTTTTGGTCAAGCACAGCAACTCCAGCTACTGCGTGACAGGGATACCTTGCACGAACAACTCAATGCCTTGCTGCCCAAGTGGCCGCATCCTGTGACCGCGCAATCTGCCCAGTGGCAACTGGGTCACACACACCTGAGGGCCGAGTGGGCCAACGCTCAAACCATGTGGCGCAGCAACACAGCAACGCAAGACGCCAGCCAACAGTGGCTGCAATTGGTGCTGCGTCCTGGCGCGGTGACCGAAGGCAAAAAAGAAAACCAACTGCCACGGATAGACACACTCAGCCATCTGTGGCTGCACCACTTGGCTGCATGCGCCAGTGGCACGCCCACCACCAGTGTGCAAATTGGATTTGATGCCGCAGTGGCGCTGCAGCCTATGGGGGCAGACGAAGCACAAGTCCATTTGCAAGACCTGTGCAATGCCTATTTAGAAGCCTGGGCAGAGCCCCTGCCCGTGGCTGCCAAAACGGCATGCGCGTTTGTGATGGGTATTCACGGCGGCAGCAAAGACCCGATGGGCAAAGCACAAGCGGCGTTTGACGGCGGGCATCACAAAGACGGCGAATACAAAGGCTCATCCGCCTTGCAACGTGTATTCAATCGCTTTGAAGATGTGCAGGAAGGTCTTCCCCAGTGGGCCATTCGCTTGTACGAGCCCATGCTCAAAGCTGCTCAGGTCATGCACCTGAGTGCCGACAACGCAGAAGAGACGGGTGTATGAAAGCCCTCAACGCACACACCCTCGCGTTACATGGTCGTCAAGTGATTGAGGCCAGTGCAGGCACGGGCAAAACATGGACACTCGCCGCCTTGTATTTACGGTTGGTGCTGGGTCACGAACGCATCGAAGCTTTGCTGCCGCCACAAATTTTGGTGATGACGTTCACCGATGCCGCCACTGCCGAGCTGCGCGAGCGCATTCGCACACGACTCAGCCACGCCGCGACTTATTTTGATTGGAGCGCGCAGGGTCGTGAGCTCCCTAGCTCGTTGAAAGTAGATACGTTTTTAGAAGCATTGCGCAACAGCTTCGACCCTACGTTGTGGCCGCGCTGCGCGCTGCAGCTCAACTGTGCCGCTGAGTGGATGGACGACGCCGCCATCTACACCATCCACGGTTGGTCGCGCCGCATGCTCACCCAGCATGCGCTGGAGAGTCACAACCTGTTTGAGCAAACGCGGCTTGAAAATGCTGACGCACTCAAACTCTCCCTGGTGCAAGACTATTGGCGCACATGGTTTTATCCGCTGAGTGGTGACACGCTGCAACACATCACGCCACTGATCGGGCAAGACCCTACCCAGTTGCTGAACACGTTGAGCGAGATGTGGCGCGAACAAGAGCGCAAACCACACGCAATGGTTGCGCCCGACGTCACGCCCGCGCTAGCGATTGATGCCCACATGGCGTGGCAAGCGCAGGCAGACGTCGCGGCACATTCTGCGCGCGAGGCTTGGAGTGCAACGGTCTTACAAGCCCTGCAAGAAGCCGGCGCACAGAAAAAGATCAAGGGCTTACGTGCCGACTACTTTGCCAATTGGTTGCGTGTCCTGCAAACATGGCTCGCGCAAGACGCAAAGGCACAAACCAGCAAAGAAGCATTCAAGGTGCTAGAACGCTTCACCACCCAAGCCCTACAAGACAAGGGTTGGGCTGATGCCAAAGGCTTTGCTTTCTTTGCTGCCGTGCAAACATATGTGGCATTGTTTGAGGTCAAGCCAAACACCGACAAACGCATTGCCCTGCACGCTGCACACGCTGTAGGCGAGGCCTACAAAGCAGCCAAAGCCCAACGTGCTGCGTTTGATTTTTCGGATCTGTTGCAAAACTTGCATCACGCGGTCGTGGCCACCGATGGACGCTTGGCCAGCGCCATTCGCCAGCAATACCCCGTGGCCTTGGTGGACGAGTTTCAAGACACCGATCCGTGGCAGTACGGGACGCTCAATCGGATCTACGCCCCTGAAGCCTGCACCGATGCCAACGCCTTGGTGATGATTGGCGACCCCAAGCAAGCCATCTACAGCTTCCGTGGGGCCGACCTAGGGACTTACTTGCAAGCGCGCAGCGATGCACAAGCCACGAATGAAAACGCGCTGCACACCCTCACCGGCAACCACCGCTCAAGTGCGGGTTTGGTTAAAGCAGTCAACCATGTGTTCATGCAAACCGCGCAACCGTTTGCATCTGCCCAAGGCGAAATAGAGTTTGTGGAGGTGTCAGCCCAGGGCAAAGAATCCGCACTCTTGGTCAACGGCAAAGTACACCCTCCTTTCACCGTCTGGCAGATGCATGCGCCAGGTGATGCCGAGGTAGTGAGCAGCACCCACTACTTGCACCACACTGCCCACGTGTTTGCCGATCAAATGGCTGACTTGCTCAACAAGCAAGCAGCCACCCCAGGCGACATGGCCGTGCTGGTGCGCGGCCAAAAACAAGCCGATGCCATCCGCGAGGCCCTGCGCGCACGACAGATTCCCAGCGTGTATTTGTCTGACCACACCAGCGTGTACCAATCGAACGAGGCGACAGACTTGTGGCGCTTGTTGCGCGCTGTGGCGTCGCCCCGCCAAACCCACTGGGTACGTGCCGCCGTGGGCAGCCGCTTGTGGGCATTGGATTTGCATGAGGTGCTAACCCTCACCCAAGACGAAGCGCAGTGGGAGCAACTGCTGGAAAAATTTCACCAGTGGCACGGCCTGTGGCAACAACACGGCGTACTGCCCATGCTGCACCAATGGCTGCACAACCAACAGGTGGCGCAACGCCTGTTGGCTCAGCCCGATGGCGAGCGGCGTTTGAGTAACTTGCTGCACTTAGGCGAATTGCTGCAGCACGCAGCCCAAAGTCTGCAAGGTGAGCACGCACTCGTGCGCTACCTGGGTGAACAAATTCAAAGCCAGCATCACGACAGTGACGCCCAACAAGCTCGCCTCGAAACCGATGCCCTGTGCGTCAAAGTCATCACGTACCACAAGAGCAAAGGCTTGCAATATCCTTTGGTGTTTGTGCCGTTTGCAGGTGCATTTGCGGTGGAGAAAAAAGCCAAAACCAACTTCGCACAAGAAGACACCAGCGATGAAGGCGATGACGACAGCGACGCAGAAGCCACTTCGGTGGAAGAAGACATGCGCCTGCTGTACGTCGCCCTCACCCGTGCGCAACGGGGCGTGTGGCTGGGTGTGGCTGAAACCAGAAATGATCTGAGTGGCAATGCTGACAAAGGCACGCTCAAGCGCAGCGCCTTGTCATTGCTGCTCCAACGCGCAACGCGTGGCGACTTGAGCCAGCAGTTGCACAGCTTGTGGGCCACCTGTGAACACATCCAAGTTGCTGATTTACCTGCGTTACAAAACATCCGCCACCAAGCCTCTGCGGCTATCAGCGCCCCGAAAGACGCGCTCACCCCTCAACGCGCGCATGACAGCCTGTGGTGGACGGCCAGCTTCAGCGCCATCACGCGCGGGCTGGTGTCTGAATCCAAGCGCGACGAGGCGGTGGCTGATGCCATGACCGATGCCATGACCGAATCGCCATCGCCAGAATTGATCGATTCAGCTGCCCGCGCACCGACACCTGAAGGCATCAGCCCATGGCAAAGTTTCCCAGCGGGCGCGCGCTACGGCACGCTGCTGCACGACTTGCTGGAATGGCTGTCGCAAAACAACTGGCCGGTTGCCGACTCGCATGCCCCTGATTGGTCAAAGCAAGCTTGGAGCCATTTGCTAGAACGCAAAGCCAGCTGGTTGCAGCTCGACGATACCTCCCGCGCACAACTCGAACCTTGGCTGCAAGCCGTGGTGCAAACACCGCTGCCACTGACCGAGCTCAACGCCGAGCCTTTGACGCTGTGCGAACTGAAGCCTGAGCATCTATGGCCCGAGATGGAGTTCAACTTGGAGGTGCATCAGGTCAGCGCCAACAAGCTCGATCAACTCATTCAAAGCCACGTGCTGGAAGGCACGCCTCGACCCGCGCTGCAAGCACGGGTGATGCAAGGCATGCTGACGGGTTCATTGGACTTGGTACTGCAACACGATGGCCGCTATTGGGTGGTCGATTACAAATCCAACAAACTACCCAACTACGACAGCGCCACCTTGCAGGAGGCCGTGCTGCACAAACGCTACGACGTGCAATATGTGCTCTACACCTTGGCCCTACACCGCCTGCTCAAAGTACGCTTGCCTGGCTACGACTATGCCCAGCACATGGGGGGCGCGGTGTATCTGTTCTTGCGTGGCATCCAGACCGACGGTGCGGGTGTGCATCTGCATCGTCCCCCTCAGGCCTTGATTGAGGCTTTGGATACGTTATTTACGAAAGGCTTTTAAAAATTCAATTTGCATAGGTGCAATTTCCCAAGATTTTTCCACCGCGAACTACATCGAGCTCACCATAGGTGACATTCCCATTGATCACACCAGTGGAAGCAATCTCAAGTAGATCCCTGCAAATGACAACATCATTGAGAACGCCCTGCACCTTAATAGTATTTGCGGTTGTTACTCCGTGCACAACTGCTTGAGATGAAACGATCACGGCTGGAGCGTTCAACGCTCCTTCAAAATGGCCATTTATTACAACGCGCTCAGGGGCGTGGATCGTTCCCTTAAAAACTACCCCACGCCCGATGTACACACTTTTATCTACCCTTTCGTCAGACATTGCAATTAACGCATATTAAGAACAACGCCCTTCAAATTATCCACAGCTATTGATGTGGATTGATTTGCCAGAGTATCAATTGCTTTAGACATCACGCTTGGCAGCTCTGTGCGTGCCATTTGCTTAGCAGCAGCATTGTTGGCACTGATCACCAGACGGTTGTCGATGATGGCGCCTCTGAACTTCACCACCTCGTTGCTCGCATTGCGCGCCTCAATCGTGGTGTAGCGTGCGTTCAAACCAGATGAAGAAACGGTGGTGCTAACAGGCGTTTCTGCCATTTGCAGCTTGATGGCTGAGGCATTTTGACCATCAAAGCGCACAGCCAGGCCCGATGATGCGGTCGCTCCTACGACTGCGACTGGTAACACACCATTGCTCGTCGAGCTGGTAATCGCACTGTTTGCAGGCACTTCGGCACCCAGCACCTTGTTCACCGCTGCACGTTGCTCTGGCGTGAATGCGCTTTGCGCTGTGTTCAAGGCATTGGCGCGGCTACGCATCATGGCCACGGCTTGTTGACGGTTCATGGTCGACAACTGCTCGGGGCTGAACGCGGCCAACTGCTTGATGGGTAAACCACTCAGCTGCTGCGGTTGCAACGACTGCACTTGCGTGGCGCCCAGCGACTGCACCTGTGCGGGCGACAGGGTGGCGATTTGCTTGGCGCTCAGCGCCTGCACCTGCGCAGGCGACATGCTGCTGATTTGCGTCTGCGTAAGCTGACGAATTTCTGCTGGTTTGAGAGATTGCATCTGCGCTTGTGACAGCGTTGTCAAATTCTCACGCGCAACCACTGAATTACTACCGGCGACTGCGCCACTGCCTGCGGCAACAGCAGCACCTGTCGCTGCTGGGTTGGTAGCGGCAACCACAGAAGCGTTGTTAGCGGTTGTAGCACCTGCTGTAGATGCTGAACCCATGGCGTTTGCATTGTTACTAGACGCAACCGTTGCGCTTGCATTAGCGCCTGCTGTGCTTGTTGCGCCCGCGCCTGTTCCAGTTGCTGATGAACCAGCCCCAAGTGCAGTCGTCGTGCTGGCCACGTTTGTATCGTTAGAAGCTGCTGTTGTGATGCCTGTTCCAACCGAGCCAGATGGACCACCTGTACTTGCGCCACCATCAGCCACTGCCGCCAACGTGGTGCGTTGTGCGGGAGACAACGCATTGGCATTGCTGCTCAGCACAGTTTGCGCCTGCGATGGGCTGAGCGATTGCATCTGCTGAGGAGACATGCTTTGCACCTGGGCTGGCGACAAACTGCTCAACTGCGAGGGTGTAAAGCCAGCCACTTGCGCGCCTGACAACACGGACATGGCTATGGGCGAAATGGCTTGCACGCTTGCCGCTGTCATGCTGCCCATTTGCGAGCCCGACATGCCCATGATGGCGCTTGGTGCAGGTGCGCTGCCTGCCAATGTGGGCACCACAGCATTCGGCGCTACAGCGGTTTGTGAACCTTGAGCGCTTTGAGATGAGGATGATGATGAGGCAGTGCTGCTTGTGGCAGAAGCGCCTGCGCTCAATGCACCACCCACTGTGGCGGGGTTACTTGGGTTGGTTGCGTTGAACATGGCAGACAGTGCGGGGTTAATCGCCTGCATGGCCGCTTGCTGTGTCGCCGTCATAGAAGACAGCTGCGAAGGCGTGAAAGCCATCAGCTGGGTGACAGACAAACTGTTCAGCTGAGTTGGCGTCAATTGCATCACTTGCGAATTTGACAAGGCTTGGAGTTGCGCCGATGTCGTGGACGAACTAACGCTTGAGCTTGAGCTTGAGCTTGAGCTTGAGCTTGAGCTTGAGCTTGAGCTTGAGCTTGAGCTTGAGCTTGAGCTTGAGCTTGAGCTTGAGCTTGAGCTTGAGCTTGAGCTGTTGGAGCTGTTGGAGCTGTTGCTTGCCAATGCTGTCTGAATTGCAGTTGCTTGGCTGGCATTAATCGCACCCAACTGCTGCGCACTGAATGCGGCCAACTGCGTTGAACTCATCGCGCCCAATTGGGTTGATGTCAGTCCATTGATCTGTGTTGTTGTCAACGCTGCAACTTGAGCCGTAGACAGCGAGGACGCCATGGCGCCAACCTGAGCAGAAGACAAACCGCTCACTTGCGTAGCAGTCAAGGCTTGCACCTGTGTGCTCGTCAGTGTGCCTGCCATGGCGCCCACTTGAGCCGAGGTCAGGTTGTTCATCTGCGTTGCGCTAAGCACAGAAGTAATCGTTGCAACTTGAGCACTCGTTAAACCACCCAGCTGTGTTGCATTCAAAGCAACCACTTGTGCAGCCGTCAGTGACCCAGCGACTGCTCCCACTTGAGCAGATGACAAAGATGATTGCAAAGTGCTAACTTGAGCGCTCGTCAAACGACTCAACTGTGTTGCATTCAAAGCAACCACTTGTGCAGCTGTCAACGAAGAAGCCATTGCACCCACTTGGGTTGAGGTCAAGTTTGCCAACTGGCCTGTGGACAATGCTGCTATTTGCGTGGCGTTGAAAGACGATGCATTCGCCGCCACTTGCGTTGCTGATAACGATGCGCTCAACGCAGTCACACGGTCAGCACTCACCGTACTCAAACTCGCCGTCAACGCTTGCACTTGTGTAGAGCTCAACTGCTGCAACTGAGCGACGCTGAAATACCCCAGCTGTGTTGGAGTGAGATAACCCATTTGGGTGGTCGTCAGACCTTGCACATCAGATGTTGATAGCCCTGTCACTTGCGATTGAGTAATCGCCTGAACTTGCGCTTGTGTCGTTTGCGCAGTGATATTGAAAGTAACAGGACAAGTGCCAATGCATAACGCTCCTGCATTCACAACATTAGTTCCCGTGTTGGACAATGTCCCGGTTAACAGAGTCGAACCTGTGCCATCGTTGTGTATAGACCCTGTGCCAGAAATATTATTAACAATCGTTGGCGAGCTACTGAGATTAAATGTCAACGTGCCGTTATCAACAATGCTTGACGTACCAGCAATCGCCCCTGCAGTACCGCCGCTGCCAATTTGCAGGGTCGCACCTGAGTTGATCGTTGTAGTGCCTGTGTAGGTGTTGGTTCCCGTCAAAATTTCCGTGCCACCTGCCACAGTGAATGCACCAGAACCACTCATGACACCACTGAATGTGGCGCTTGTGTTGTCACCTTTCGTCAAGGTTTGGCCCGAAGCCAGCGACACAGCACCCGCGCCAGCCAACGAACCAATCGTGTCGCTGGCACTCACAATGTAAGTAGCACCGCTGGCAACCGTAAGCGCCGTGGCGTCAGCCAGACTACCGCTGACATCCAATGTGCCAACACTGACCGTGGTGGCACCTGTGTAGGTGTTGGCGCCACTCAACGTCAATGTGCCTGTACCTGCCTTTGCAAAAGAACCTGCACCACTCATCACACCGCTAAAGGTGGTGTTTGGACTCGCACCAGCTGTCAATGTTTTGCCAGAGCCAAGCACGATAGAACCGGCACCTGCAATGGAAGCAATCGTGTCGCTGGCGTTCACCGAATACGTCGCACCGCTCGCAACCGTGAGCGCAGTCGTGTCGGCTAAGCCACCCGTGACATTTAAGGTTCCGGTATTCACAGTGCCTGCACCGACGACTGCAGTGGTTGAGTTGGTACCGGCGATAGTCAACGTACCCGTTCCATCTTTTGTCCAAGGTCCGTTACCAGCTAGATAACCATTGAAAGTAATTTCTCCGCCAGTATCCGAAACGATAGAAGGTGGCGTTGTTGTTGTACTCATGCTCCCTGTCATGTTGTACAAGGTAATCTTTGCGCCTGAATTGGTTACAGGCACAGAAGCACTATTCTTTAATACGGAACCAAGAAATAGATTCAAGTTCTCCGCAGAAGCATAACCATTCAAATCTAACGTCCCACCGGCATAAACACCCGTTGAACCCATCGCACCGTTATCACCCAAAGGACCAGCTGTTCCAGTGCCATTAGCACCCAGTTTTAATGTTCCTTCGAAAATGGAAACTTGCCCAGAAAAAGTATTATTACCGCTAAGAATTAAGGTGCCAGGACCGTACTTTGAAACACCACCCACACCTGAAATCACACCACTGAATCCTGTGCCCGTTGAGTTGCCGTACTGCCTGAATGTGACCGATGAAAAAGCTGCCCCAATTGAAATATTGCCTGAGCCTTTGATTTCACCCGCAGCTTCCAGTTGAAGAAAAGGTGCCGTAATAAGTTGACTGCCTGAATTGGTGTATTGCGACGTTGCAGGCATCACAATATTTCCCAATACAGTGATATTACCTGCATCGCTGCCATTCACTGAATTGGGCGCACCTGTCGTAATGAACACCTTGCTCTTGGTGAGCGCGGTGTTGATGGTGCTGACATCTACCGAGCTATTAGCTGTAGAAGCTGGCGAATACTTGGTATCAACTGCTGTTGTTGATTGCACGACAGGCGTGTTGTAGGTACCTGAAACGATCTCTGTCCCTGTGAGCGTGTCGCTGGTGCCATTGCCATTCGCTGTGATCGTGATGTCCACTGGATCCAGCAACCAAGTTCCGCTTGCGCCACCTTGATTAGATTTTGTTGAAACATCGACAGAGTTGGCAATTTGCAAAACATGGCCCGAAGTTTCCACCTTGCCGCCATTGCCCCCTTGCACCCCACCCTCAGCCTTGATGCTGCCCGCCACAGCAGTCACACTGTCTGCGTTGTGCACATCGCTCCACAGCACCACCTTGCCCCCATCACCTTGTTGCGTGGCACTGGCGTCAATCGTTGCACCTGCTTGCACGGTCACTTTGGTGGCTTGACGCAAGTCACCACTGCCTTGCCAATCACCACCCACCAGCACCGTGCCGCCACCTGTGGCGCCTTTGGCTTCTATCTTGCTCGTGCTGCTCAGGGTGATGTCATCGCCCTCCAAAGTAATCACACCGCCTTTGTTGCTGATGCTGTTGGCTTCTAAGCTACCGCTGTTCTTGATCACGCCTGCTTGCAGTTTGCTCAAAGCCACTGCTGACAGAATGATTTGCCCATCAGGCGCTTGCACAGCCTGTTTGTTTTCAATCAAGGTTGCAATCGTGCTGGGCGTTGTGCTCAGCCCAAGCATGCCACCGCTGCCATTGATGTTCAGCGTGATGACTTCACCCGCAGCCAAAGCCACGGTGCCTGCTTGTGCGATGACCACACCGCTGTTGCGCACCTCAGGTGCCAACAAAGCAATGTAGCCGCCCAGTGCGGCGTTCAACTGGCCTTCGTTGACGACTTTGCCTGTGGCGCCATTGCGGCTGAACACGTTGTTGCCAGCCATGAAGTCATTGTCGCTAATGCTGTGCGTCGTTGCTACCAAGGCCCCCACATTCACCTGTGCGGTGGGCGAGAAGTACACGCCATTGGGGTTGGTCAAGAACACTTGCCCATTGGCTTGCATCTGGCCGTAGATCTGGCTGGGGTTTTGGTCGGCAATGCGGTTCAAGGTAACAGCTTGTGCATTGGGTTGATTGAACACCACCGAGGCGTTTTGCCCCACATTAAAGCTGTTCCAATTGATGACCGCGCGTTGGCTGCTTTGGTTGATGGTCATCGCCGCAGCTTGTGCGGTTGCTGTTTGGCTGATCGTGGCGGTGCCTTTGGCCACGGTGCCCCCGCTGGGCAGCTGCGTGGCGGCGGGTGGTGCTTGCTGAGCGTAGAGCGTCGAAGCGCTGCCTGCCAGCACCACGCTGGCGATGGTGCCAAGCACCAGCTGGCGGCTGCGTGAAGCGCCTTTGCCACTGCTCTTGGTGAGCTCAGACACCGCATGCCAGCTTTGTGTGACTTGCGACCAAACCAGACGGTAGAAACGATTGAGGGAGGCGTGACCGTTCATGTTGTAGTTCCTTAGAAGTTCACCGAAGCGTTGACCCACAAGCGATTGAGCTTGCGGGTGCCATCGCCGTCGTTGCCGCTGGTGGCGTTAGCGATTGGGCTGGTGCCGATACGGCGCGCAAACGTGGCGCGCAGCTCAGTACCTGTGAGCGATTGCCAAGCCAGCGATGCGCCGTAGCCGCTGAGGGTGTAGTTGTTAGGCGTGGTGCCTGCGTTCAAACTCGCGCTGCCATCGGCATAGGCGTTGTTCTTGAAGGCTTGGGCATGGCCTCGGTCGTAGAACCCCGTGACGGTGTAATGGCTGTCAAGCTGCTTGCGCAGTTCTGCGGTGAGGGTGTGACCTTGCGAGCCACCGCCTTCGCTGCTGGGGTAGGCACGCACACCACTGGCACCACCGAGGTACAGGCGTTCGCTGCTGTCCAGGTTCTTGTTGGCCATTTGCATGTTGAAGGCCAGGTAGCCGCTCAGGTCGGTGTCGAGTTTTTGGAGGCGGCTCAGGCTCAGGCTGAGCTTGGAATAGTTGCCTGCTGTAGCTGGACCTTGGCTGTCTGTGCTTTGGTTGGCCGAGCCATTGAGGTTGACCTTGCCGGTGGTCAGGGTGGCTGAGGCGTTGCTCATGCCGCCGCCGTTCCAGTTGTCGAGCTGGGTGGCGTTGACTCCCAAGCTATAGACGTCGATGTTGTAGTGCGACACCGAGCCTGTGGCATTGTTGTTGTCAAACCGTTTTTGGTCGAAGCTGGCCACGAGGTTGATGTTGGTGGGTTGGCTGCGCAAGAGCGCATAGCTGGCATCCAAACCAGTGGAGATCGACGAGCCCTTCGCGCCCAAGCTGGCAAAGTCGCCCACCAAGCCGTAGGTCAAATGGGTGGCATGTGCGCCGGCACGCCAACCGTCATAGCCGACAGGCAAGGTGTAGCCCACGCGTTGGTAGTCGCTGCCTTGGGTTTTGAGGGCGGTGAGACCCAGTTGGTCACCCAGTTGCAAGGGGCCGTTGATGTTGATACTGGCCAACACACGCTCAAGGCCTGTGGAGCGTGAGCCGTAGTTGTCCAGGCTGACGTTGCCCGCCAGAGCTGGGCCGTCTTCCACGCCCAAGAGCAAGTTGGTCTGCCCTGCTTGCTGGCCTTCAATCAGGTTGCCTGCGGCCATCAAGCCGGGAATATCGTTGAGCAAGAGCAAGGCACGGTCAATGCGCTGGGTGGCGATGTGTGCGCCTGAAGCTTGTGCGTTTTGAATGGCGTTAGTGAAGAACTCAGGAGCCACACGGCTTTGGGTGCCTTGGATGACGGTGGCGCCAAACTTAGCTTCCACAATCTGCAGCTTGACCACGCCGTTTTGAACGTCTTGCTTGGGCAAGTACACCCGCACCATCCAACCCGCATCGCGGTAGCGTTCGGCGACGAGGTCGGCTATTTTTTTGAGTTGATCAATGTCCAGGCGTTGGCCCGCATAGGGCGCCACGATGGCTTGCAGGTTTTCGTTGTTGAGCAGTGTGTTGCCGACAAACTCAAAGCCTGAGACCGTGAAAGAAACCACGTCTTGCCTTGGGCTGCCCAGGTCATGCGGGGCGCGGGGTGTGGTGCCCAGCTGCTGCGCAGGCGCTGTCTTGAGTTGTTGTTCGATTTGTTTTTGGAGGGCGCCTGCATCAGGCACAGCTTGAGCCTGTGCGTAGCCACACGACACAAGGAGTGCGAGCGTGCACGCCGAGGTGGTAAATTGATGGGACTGATGAGTTGTTTTGGCCATTTGAGTTACAAATTTGTCGAAAGTATCAGTACTATCAACAAATCAGTAGACAAAAACTAACCAAAGCTAACGGGGCCTGCCTGCCCTTGTCCATATCGTCTCTTCCATGTTGCTCCAACGCCTTTGGGTTTTAACTCTTGCAACAGCCCTGCTCTTGCTTGCGGGTTGCAATACAGCTGACAACAATCCACAGCTCATCGCATCGCAAGAATGGCTGATGGACAAGACAGGCAAAGCTTCATTGCAAGACGTTCAAGCGGCTACCGAATGGCAGCCATTGCCTGAATGGAAAACATGGGGTTATGGCCCTGAGACGATTTGGGTGCGACTCGACTTACAGGCCAACGACACGATCACGACATCGCCTTGGGTGGTGCAGGTCCGACCACCCTATCTTGATTACGTCACTCTGTATGACCCTGTCAATGGCCTGGAGCAGCACACAGGGGACGCACTGCCACCGCACCCTGACGAGTTGGCGACGATCAACCTGACATTTCAAATTCCGGCCATGACCAAGGAGCGCACGGTTTACCTGAAGTTGCAAAGCATCAGCACCCGGGTCATGCAGGTGAAAGTGATGCCTTATGGCGAGGCGGTGCAAAAAAATCGCCAGCAGGAATGGTTCATCGGCTTTATCGTCGCGATGTCAGCCATGTTTGCGCTGTGGGCATCGGCGCAGTGGTTCTATACGCGCGACCGGGTGGTTGGCGCTTTTGCGCTCAAGCAGTGCATGTCGACCACTTGGGGATTTTTGCTGCTTGGATTTGCCAGGGTGTCCATTGGGCCCTGGTTTCCAGAGGGGCTTTTGTCAGACATTGCATCAACCTGCTTTCTATGGCTCATCAGCACAACGCTGTGGTTTTTAACTGTCTTTATTCAGGACTACCATCCTTCGCGCTTGGCATTGCGAGCTTGCTATAGCTTAGCCATCTTCGTGGCTGTGTTGCCTGTGTTGCATTGGTCGGGCTACCCCTACTTGGCGCTCAGCATCGGCAATATGTGCATCCCGCTGGCCATGACCTTGCTGACCATTACCCTGCTGAGCGCATGGGGGCAGAAGGTTCCCTTGCCGATTTCTTTGAATTTCATGTTGTTTTATCTGTGCTGTTATAGCCTGACCAACTCGATGCCACCGCTGATGCATTTGGGCTGGGTGAATGCAAACATGATCGCGATCTTTGGCACCTTGGCACACACAGTGTTCGACGGCATCGTCATGTTTTTTGTGATGCAGTTTCGCTCACGCACGCTGGCAAAAGAAAAACAAAAAATGACGCTGAAGCTGCTTCGCAGCGAAGAAAAGACCAGAGCCGAGATGCGACATCGTGAAGAGCAGAGCCAGCTGTTTGCTATGTTGGCGCATGAAATGAAAACTCCATTGGCGGCATTGCGCATGTGGATGAGCGCAGGTGAGCTCAAACGCGAGAACATGGACCGAGCCATTACCGACATGAACCAAGTTATAGAGCGCTGTGTGCATACAGGACAGCTCGCTGATCAAGGACTGCAACCCTTTTTGCAAAGCGTCAATCCGATCACACTGACGCATTCATGCATCCAGAGCTGTCGTAACCCTGAGCTCATTGATTTCACAGAGCCCAACACAGCAGGAACGCTGCACACAGATGCACAAATGCTTTCCATCGTGCTCGGCAATCTTTTGGACAACGCTTGTAAATATGGCGCACCACAGAGGCGTATCCGTGTTTCACTGGAAAACACCCAAAGGGATGGACGAAACGGTTGGCTTTGGCAAGTCGACAACCAAGCGGGGCCTACCGGTTTACCAAATGCCGAGCGCTTGTTTGAAAAATATTACCGAAGCCCCCAAGCACGTCGCGTATCTGGGTCTGGTTTGGGACTCTTTCTGGTGAAAGGTTTACTGGAATTGATGCAAGGCACGATTTGTTACGAAGCAAAAGCTGACCACGCAGTGTTCACAGCTTGGATTCCAGACTTTGAACTCAACCGTTAGGTATTGTTAGGAATGAAGCTTGGATAGTTTGAAAATTCTGAAAATTTAATAAAGATTAAGTCAAGAACCATGCAAGACGTTGCGCTCAAGATACTTTTGGTTGAGGACAACGATGAGTTGAGAGAAGCAACGCTCGCTTTTCTACAAAACCAAGGGCACTACGTACGTGGCGTACCAATGGCCGAGGACATTCACGATGTCATGGTTGGATTTGTACCTGATGTTTATGTGATCGACTTAAATCTGCCCGATGAAGATGGCCTGAGCCTGACGCAACGCCTAAGGGAATCGCACCCCAATGTTGGAATCATCATTACAACTGCACGCACTCAAATCGGGGATAAGGTCATCGGGTATCAAAAAGGGGCTGACCTTTATTTGACTAAGCCAGTAGATCCTCAAGAATTAATGGCTGGCATGGTCGCATTGAGCAAACGACTGAAGCCCACGAAACTTAAAAAAGAAGCACTTGTTCTTCATCTATCGCGTTCGCAACTTAGTGGCCCCGACTGTTCCGTAGAGTTATCCGCAAGCGATGTATTGATTCTGAGTAGCCTGATAAGAGCTCCTGGTCAGAGCTTGGAGCGTTGGCAAATTTCTGAAATCATTGGTGCAGTCATTAAAAACGATACGCCTTCGACTGCAACCATGGAGATGCGAATGACTCGTTTGCGCAAAAAACTAGCGATTGCAGGAGCGCCGCAGCCAAGCATCAAGGCGGTGCATAAAGTTGGCTATACGCTTGCTTGCCAAATCATTTTGGAGTAACCCCAATTTCGTTCACAAACGAATTCCATTCGATGCTTGTTTTGCGCGCATGCGACTCAGTTGACAAAGCGTACCAAAAATCGTACGCTCACATCTCCAGGAGCTCAACATGCAATCACTCACCGCAAGCGAAGCACGCGCCAACCTTTACAGGTTAATGGATCAAACAGCCGAGTCGCACCAGCCGATTGTCATTGCGGGCAAACGCCATGATGCCGTGCTGTTGTCAGCTGAAGACTGGAACGCCATTCAAGAGACGCTGCACTTGCTGGCAGTGCCTGGCATGCGTGAGTCCATCAAAGAAGGCATGGCCGAGCCCCTCGATAACTGCATCAAGGAATTGGACTGGTGATTTGGCAACTTGTTTTCGCCAAGCATGCGCAGAAAGACGCACAGAAATTGGCTGCGAACGGTTTGAAAACCAAAGCACAAGAACTATTGGCCATCATCCAAGACAATCCATTTCAAAATCCGCCACCCTATGAAAAGCTGGTGGGTGATCTGAACGGGGCTTACTCACGCCGCATCAATATCCAGCATCGACTTGTTTATCAAGTATTGCAAGACAAAAAAACGATCAAGGTGCTTCGCATGTGGTCGCATTACGAATGACCACAAGCACGCTCTCCCCGTTACTGCAAGCGCATTGGGCACACGCCACACCGCTAACGGGCTTGGACAAGTCACTGGCCAACTTGCTGCACAGCAAACAACCCAGCGATGACCCACGCCATCTGTGGCTGGCTGCGTTGACCAGTCACCAATGGGGACGCGGACATGCATGTCTTGACTTGACGGCACTGCAACACCAGCCTGCGGCGTGGCTGGGTTGGACGAATGAGCAAGTTGCCGCGCTGCCCACAGACTTGCACGCAGCGGCCAGCACACTGCCCTGGACACAAGGCGATGCCAGCCCCTTGGTGTTGACCGAAGACAAAGGCGGCGCATCAAAGGGGGCGCGTTTGTATTTACGCCGGGCCTGGACGGCCGAGCAAAGCATCCGCCAAAGCATCCTGCAACGTCTGGCACAAGCTTGCGAGGTGCCTGCTGATTTACAGCAACGCTTGGACGACCTCTTCCCAACAACCCACAACGGTGAACCCGATAGACAGCGACTTGCCTGTGAGGTAGCGGCACAACACGGCATCACGCTCATCACAGGCGGTCCGGGCACAGGCAAAACCACCACGGTGGTCAAGCTGTTGGCGCTCTTGGTCAGCACATCCGCTCGTGAATTGAAGATTCACCTCGCAGCACCTACGGGCAAAGCAGCCGCACGTTTGACCGAATCCATCAGCAACGCACTCACCCAAATGCCTGCCGATGTGCAAACACGCATTCCCACGCAGGCGCAAACACTGCACCGTTTGTTGCAAACCAACAGCCGCAGTCGCCACGACGATGGGCAGGTGCATCAACTCGTCACCGATGTGGTGGTGGTCGACGAAGCGTCGATGATCGACCTGGAGATGATGGCGCGTTTGCTGCGAGCCGTGCCAACCACCGCACGCCTGATCTTGCTGGGCGACAAAGACCAGCTGGCCTCGGTAGAAGCGGGTGCGGTCATGTCACAACTGTGCACAGGCAGCTTGCTGCAACAGCAAACCGTCACATTGACACACAGTCACCGCTTTGATGCGCACAGCGGCATTGGCCAATGGGCACGCGCGGTGAATGCGGATGTGGCCGACAACACCCCCGCTCTCAAAACGTTGTGGAATAGCGCACCCGATTGGCTGGTCAGCTTACCCGTGCAGCAAAGCATTGACGGCGAAATACCCGAGCCCGACGTCACACACCTGCAACTCACCAACGCCCACGACGCCAAGTTGGCTGTGGGCTTGCGCTACGGTTGGCGTCATTGGTTGGCTTTGCTCGGCGCACACCGTACGCATAACAAGCAGGCGGCACAGCCGTGCAGCGACGCACAGGCACTGGCGCTGCTCAAAGCCTTCACTGAGTTTTGCATGTTGTGCGCCGTGCGTGAAGGCCCACTGGGCGTGATACAGCTCAACTCGCACATCGAGCATGCACTGGACTTGGGTCAAACATCTTGGTACCTTGGCCGCCCCGTGATGGTGACGCGCAATGATTACGCCTTAGAGCTGATGAACGGCGACATTGGCCTGTGTCTGCCAGGACCTGATGGCTTGCTGCGCGTGGCCTTCCCCACCGGAAATAACAGCGTACGTTGGGTCATGCCCTCTCGCTTGGACAACGTGGAGACTGTGTTTGCCATGACGGTGCACAAATCGCAAGGTTCTGAGTTTTCGCATGTGCTGTTGGTCATTCCTGCACAAGAATCCCCCGTGCTCACACGTGAACTGGTCTACACAGGCCTCACACGTGCGCGTCAGCGTCTCACGCTGTGGGTACCGCAACTGGGCGTGTTGTGGAAGGCTTGCGCACGCCGCGTGCTGCGCAGCGGTGGTTTGGGTGATTAGGGTCGCGCCGAATTGTTCACAATAGGGGCATGTTGACAAACCCCTACCTCGCCCAGTTGCAAGAGCTGGCCGTTCCGCTGGCCAT
>Ga0228703_1000502_pt1 | contig 28121 bp, 27 predicted proteins | sample McNCre217_Aug_MG_3_FD_178020 | JGI IMG/M metagenome (GOLD analysis project Ga0228703, IMG submission 178020) | Freshwater microbial communities from McNutts Creek, Athens, Georgia, United States - 29-17_Aug_MG | ecosystem: Environmental > Aquatic > Freshwater > Creek | place: USA: Georgia...
ATGCCAGTGCCACGGTGGGTCAGGCATAAAAGGCCGTCAGATATAATGGGTGGCTTTTCACCTACAACCTGTACGTCCCAGCTTCCTACTAGGCAATTCCCTCACAAAAGCAGCCCCCAGACGAGCTTCGAGCTCGAGTAAGTGCTGAGGCGTACCCGAACAAAACCGGAGAACCCAGTGCTTTTGTCTCTTCAGGGAACATTCCCTCCCGCCATCTTGGCGCTCGCAGACGGCACGGTCTTTGTTGGCAATTCAATCGGCGCAGTGGGCGCCACCTCTGGCGAGGTGGTTTTCAATACCTCCATCACGGGTTACCAGGAAATCTTGACGGATCCCAGTTATTGCCAGCAAATCGTCACGCTCACCTATCCGCACATCGGCAACTACGGCACCAATGTAGAAGATGCGGAATCGACCCAAGTCCATGCAGCAGGTTTGATCGTCCATGACCTGCCTTTGATCGCTAGCAACTTCCGTTCGCAATCTGACCTGTCCAGCTACTTGATTGCTCACAAAACAGTAGCCATCGCCAATATCGACACCCGCCAATTGACCCGCTTGCTGCGTAGCAAGGGTTCTCAAAACGGCGCGATTGTGGGCTTGGCCGCAGGCCAAGCCGTGACCGACGATTTAATCGCGCAAGCCAAAGCCTTGGCACTCAAAGCTCCTAGCATGGCGGGCTTAGATTTAGCGCAAAAAGTTACGGTGCAAAACTCGTATGACTGGACCCAAACCGAATGGGCGCTTGGCACTGGTTATGGCAAAGCCACCAACACCAAGTTCCACGTCGTGGCCTTTGACTTTGGTGTCAAACACAATATCTTGCGCATGCTGGCGCAGCGTGGTTGCCAAGTGACGGTGGTGCCAGCTAAGACGTCTGCAAAAGAGGCTTTAGCGCTCAAGCCTGACGGCATTTTTCTTTCCAACGGCCCGGGCGACCCCGAGCCTTGCGACTATGCGATTGAAGCGGCTGCCAGTTTGATTGAACAAGGCATCCCTACCTTTGGTATTTGCCTTGGACACCAAATCATGGCCTTGGCCAGCGGGGCTAAAACCTTCAAGATGAAATTTGGCCACCACGGTGCCAACCACCCTGTCAAAGATTTGGATTCGGGACGCGTGTCCATCACCAGCCAAAACCACGGTTTTGCAGTAGACGAAAAATCTTTGCCTGCCAATTTACGGACGACCCATGTGTCGCTGTTTGACGGAACGATCCAAGGTTTGCAGCGTACTGACAAACCCGCGTTTTGCTTCCAAGGGCACCCCGAGGCATCGCCCGGCCCACAAGATATCTCTTACCTTTTTGACCGCTTCATCCATGCGATGGAGACACACTGATGCCTAAGCGTTCCGACCTCAAAAGTATTCTGATCATCGGGGCTGGCCCCATCGTCATTGGCCAAGCCTGCGAATTCGATTATTCGGGCGTACAAGCCTGCAAGGCTCTGCGCGAAGAGGGCTACAAAGTCATTCTGATCAACAGCAATCCCGCGACGATCATGACCGACCCCGCCACGGCCGACGTCACCTACATTGAGCCGATCACTTGGCAAACCGTTGAAAAGATCATTGCCAAAGAGCGACCCGACGCGATATTGCCGACCATGGGCGGACAAACCGCGCTCAACTGCGCCTTGGACTTGTGGCGCAATGGCGTGCTCGACAAATACAAAGTCGAATTGATTGGCGCTACGCCAGAAGCCATCGACAAAGCCGAAGACCGTCTGAAGTTCAAAGACGCGATGACAAAAATTGGTCTGGGTTCGGCCCGCTCGGGCATCGCCCACAGCATGGAAGAAGCTTGGGATGTGCAGCGTTCCGTCGGCTTTCCTACGGTCATTCGTCCGAGTTTCACGCTCGGGGGTACAGGCGGCGGCATTGCCTACAACCCTGAAGAGTTTGAGACGATTTGCAAGCGCGGACTTGAAGCTTCACCCACCAATGAGCTGCTGATCGAAGAATCTTTGCTCGGATGGAAAGAGTACGAGATGGAAGTCGTGCGCGACAAAGCCGACAACTGCATCATCATCTGCTCGATCGAAAACTTGGACCCGATGGGCGTGCATACCGGCGACTCCATCACCGTCGCACCGGCCCAAACGCTGACCGACAAGGAATACCAAATCATGCGTAATGCCTCGTTGGCGGTGTTGCGTGAAATTGGTGTCGACACTGGTGGCTCCAACGTGCAGTTCTCGGTCAATCCCAAAGACGGGCGCATGATCGTGATCGAGATGAACCCGCGCGTATCACGTTCTTCTGCATTGGCATCTAAAGCGACAGGCTTTCCGATTGCCAAAGTGGCCGCCAAGTTGGCGATTGGTTATACCCTTGACGAGCTACGTAACGAAATTACAGGCGGTGCCACGCCTTCGAGTTTTGAGCCGAGCATCGACTACGTGGTCACCAAGATTCCACGTTTCGCGTTCGAGAAATTCCCCACAGCCGATAGCCGCCTGACCACCCAAATGAAGTCGGTCGGCGAGGTGATGGCGATTGGCCGCACTTTCCAAGAGTCGTTCCAAAAAGCTCTGCGCGGCTTGGAAGTCGGCGTCGACGGTTTGAACGAAAAAACCCAAGACCGCGAAGTGCTCGAGAAAGAACTTGGCGAACCCGGCCCAGACCGTATTTGGTACGTCGGCGACGCCTTCGGCCAAGGTATGAGCGTGGACGAAGTGTTTGCCCTAACCAAAATCGACCCTTGGTTCCTGGTGCAAATTGAAGAGATCGTCAAAATTGAGCTGGAGTTGGAAACGACTTCCCTCGACAAAATTTCTGCGCTTGAGCTGCGCGCCCTCAAGCGCAAAGGCTTTTCTGACCGCCGTTTGGCCAAGTTGCTCAAAACAACTGAGGCTGCAGTTCGCGCCCAACGACACGCGGCCAATATCCGCCCAGTCTTCAAGCGGGTGGACACCTGCGCGGCGGAGTTTGCGACCGACACCGCCTACATGTATTCCACCTACGGCGACGAGTGCGAAGCACAACCTACCAACAAGAAAAAAATCATGGTGCTCGGTGGCGGACCCAACCGTATCGGCCAAGGCATCGAGTTTGACTACTGCTGTGTCCATGCTGCCTTGGCGATGCGCGAAGACGGCTACGAGACCATCATGGTCAATTGCAACCCTGAGACCGTGTCGACCGACTACGACACCTCGGATCGCCTGTATTTCGAGCCTCTGACTTTGGAAGACGTTTTAGAAATCGTCGACAAAGAAAAGCCACACGGCGTGATCGTCCAGTATGGCGGTCAAACGCCTTTGAAACTCGCCTTGGGCTTAGAGGCCGCAGGCGTACCCATCATCGGCACCAGCCCTGACATGATCGATGCGGCGGAAGACCGCGAGCGCTTCCAAAAACTTTTGCAAGGTTTGGGCTTGCGCCAACCGCCAAACGCCACTGCACGGACGGAAGCAGAGGCTTTGGAAAAAGCATCTGCCTTGGGCTACCCCTTGGTGGTGCGTCCTAGCTATGTGCTCGGTGGTCGTGCCATGGAAATCGTCCATGAGCAACGCGACCTAGAGCGCTACATGCGCGAGGCCGTGAAGGTGTCGAACGATTCGCCAGTTTTGCTAGACCGCTTTTTGAATGACGCCATTGAGTGCGACGTCGACTGCTTGCGCGACCCCGAAGGCAAAACCTTTATCGGCGGTGTGATGGAGCATATTGAGCAAGCGGGCGTCCATAGTGGCGACTCGGCCTGCTCTTTGCCACCGTATTCTTTGTCCGCCAAAACCGTGACGGAACTCAAACGCCAGTCGGCTGCGATGGCCGAGGCTTTGCATGTGGTGGGTTTGATGAATGTGCAGTTTGCTATTCAACAAGACCAAGGGCAGGACGTTGTCTATGTTTTAGAAGTCAACCCACGCGCATCGCGCACCGTGCCTTTCGTGTCCAAAGCAACGGGCATTCAATTGGCCAAAGTAGCAGCGCGTTGCATGGCTGGGCAAAGTTTGGCATCGCAAGGCATTCAACACGAAGTAACACCGCCTTATTTCAGTGTGAAAGAGGCCGTGTTCCCGTTTGTGAAGTTCCCCGGCGTAGACACGATCTTGGGGCCAGAGATGAAGTCCACCGGTGAGGTGATGGGCGTTGGCAAAACATTTGGCGAGGCCTTTGTGAAAAGCCAATTGGGCGCTGGTACCAAATTACCGCGTCCTAAAAAGGCCGACGGTTCATCGGCGGGCAAAGTTTTTTTGTCCGTCAAAAACAATGACAAACCCCGCGTGATCGAGGTGGCGCGTCAGCTGGCTGCCCAAGGTTTTGAGTTGGTGGCTACCAAAGGCACGGCGGCTGCAATTCAGGAGGCGGGTGTGGCCTGCGTCACTATTAACAAAGTGGCCGAAGGGCGTCCGCACATCGTGGACATGATCAAAAACAACGAAGTGATTTTGGTGATCAACACGGTGGAAGAGCGCCGTAATGCGATTGCCGACTCCCGCTATATTCGCACCTCCGCATTGCTCAATCGGGTCACGACTTTCACGACCATCGCTGGCGCCGAAGCCGCCGTCGAGGGAATGAAGTACATGGACAATTTAGGGGTGATCTCTGTCCAAGACATGCATGCGCAACTGAGCGCATAAGAAAGAAATTGATGGCGACTATTCCAATTACCAAACGCGGCGCTGAAAAGCTCAAAGACGAGTTACACAAACTCAAGACCATTGACCGACCCTCGGTGATCAATGCGATCGCCGAAGCACGCGCCCAAGGCGATTTGAGCGAGAACGCGGAATACGACGCTGCTAAAGACCGCCAAGGCTTTATTGAAGGCCGTATCCAAGAGATCGAAGGCAAACTGTCCGCCGCCCAAGTGATTGACCCCTCCGAAGTCGACGCTGGCGGCAGAGTGGTTTTTGGCGCAACGGTCGAACTGGAAGAAGAAACTTCTGGCGAAAAAGTGACCTACCAAATCGTGGGCGAAGACGAAGCCGACCTCAAACTCGGTTTGATCAATATCAGCAGTCCCATCGCCCGTGCCCTGATTGGCAAAGAAGAGGGTGATGTTGCGGTTGTGGTCGCACCTGGCGGCGAGAAGAGCTACGAAGTGGTTGCGGTGCATTACCGATAAGAGCCTGGCTTTTATCCATGCTCTGGCTTAGTTTTAAACCAGTGCATTAATTGGGATCTGACCCCAATAAAAGCTAATTTTTAGCCCAAAGATCTTTTCTTGATCGACGTCTTTTTCGGTTTAGCACGCTTGATCTGACCGCCTGAAGTTAGGCGTTGGTTACCTAACACGCGCAAGGTTTTCACCTCAGGTCTTTGTCCGCCACGTTTGCTGTACTTCAAGACTTTGACATCGCGCGGGCCGGGCATGCGGTCCTCGTTGGGCGTATCGGCTTTCTCAGCGATAGGGCGCCACAGCACAAAAAGTTTGCCGATATGCTGAATGGGCGCAGCGTTGAGTTGATCGGCCAGCGCCGCGAACATCTCCTCGCGTTTGAGGCGGTCGTCGCCTAAGACGCGGATTTTGATCAAGCCGTGGGCATCGAGCGCCATATTGGCTTCTTTGAGAATGGCGGGCGTGAGACCGTCGTTACCGACCATGACTACGGGGTCTAAGTGGTGGGCGTCTGATCGGTGTGCCTTGCGTTGTGCAGGCGTGAGTTGAATAGCTGGCATGGCGGTATTATCCGCCCTCGTTAAAAGGGTTACGTTGAAAGTTAAAACACAAAGTAAGAAGGTCAATAAATCGTGGCTCAATGACCATGTCAACGATCCTTACGTCAAATTGGCCAAAAAAGACGGATACCGTGCCCGCGCGGCCTACAAACTCAAAGAAATCGACGAGCAATTGGGTTTGATCAAGCCCGGACATTTGGTGGTCGATCTAGGTTCTACGCCCGGCGCGTGGAGCCAGTATGTGCGCCGTCGCTTGTCACCCGAAGGTGCGGCGGTGGGTGCTTTGAACGGCACCATCATTGCGGTCGATATATTGCCGATGGAGCCCGTTGAGGGGGTTGTGTTTATCAACGGGGATTTTCGCGAGCCATCGGTTTTGGCGGAATTGGAAACTACTTTGCAAGGCCGCATGGCAGATGTGGTGGTGTCTGACATGGCGCCCAATTTGTCTGGGATCGAGTCAGCGGATGCTGCACGCATCGCCCATTTGGTGGAATTGGGCTTGGAATTCTCACAAAAACACCTCAAGGACGATGGCGCATTGGTCGTCAAAATGTTCCACGGCAGTGGCTACAGCCAGTTGGTGAAGTTGTTCAAAGAGAGCTTCCATGTAGTCAAGCCCATCAAGCCCAAAGCCAGCCGAGACAAGTCAAGCGAGACGTTTTTGGTCGGAATCGGCCTGAAACACCGAAATATTGCTAACCCTTGAGCCTGTGTGGCTCTTTTGCAAATAAAGCCTTTCCTTGGGTTGAAAGGCCTAAAATGGCTCCCATCTGCTATTTGTTCTTTCCCTTTTTGTTCGGAGCCCACATTGAATAATCAATGGTTCTCAAAAGTCGCTGTTTGGTTGGTTATCGCATTAGTGCTGTTCACCGTATTCAAACAATTTGAAACACGCCCCGGTGCCAGCTCTGGATATATGGGTTACTCCGACTTCCTAGAAGAAGTTCGCGCCAAGCGCATCAAAACCGCCACCATCCAAGAAGGTCAAGGCGGCACCGAGATCGTCGCGACTACGAATGACGAGCGCAAAATCAAAACCACCGCCACCTACCTGGATCGTGGCTTGGTGGGCGACCTGATTGCCAACGGCGTGAAGTTCGACGTCAAACCCCGCGAAGAAGGTTCGTTGCTCATGACCTTGCTGGTCAGCTGGGGGCCCATGTTGCTATTGATCGGTGTTTGGGTCTACTTCATGCGCCAAATGCAAGGCGGTGGCAAAGGCGGTGCGTTTAGCTTCGGCAAAAGCAAAGCCCGCATGCTCGACGAAAACAACAACGTGGTGACTTTTGCTGACGTCGCTGGTTGCGACGAAGCCAAAGAAGAAGTCAAAGAAGTGGTGGATTTCTTAAAAGACCCTCAGCGTTTTCAAAAGTTAGGCGGTCGTATTCCACGTGGCTTGTTGTTGGTCGGCCCTCCCGGAACCGGTAAAACATTGTTGGCCAAAGGCATTGCTGGTGAAGCCAAAGTTCCTTTCTTCAGTATTTCTGGTTCGGACTTCGTTGAAATGTTTGTCGGCGTGGGTGCAGCCCGCGTACGCGACATGTTTGAAAACGCCAAGAAAAACGCACCTTGCATCATCTTCATCGACGAGATCGATGCAGTCGGACGCCAACGTGGCGCAGGTTTAGGCGGCGGTAATGACGAGCGCGAACAAACCTTGAACCAAATGTTGGTCGAGATGGATGGTTTTGAAACCAACCTCGGCGTGATCGTTGTAGCTGCGACCAACCGCCCAGACATTTTGGATTCCGCCTTGTTGCGACCCGGTCGTTTCGACCGTCAGGTTTATGTCACCTTGCCGGATATCCGTGGCCGCGAACAAATTTTGAATGTGCACATGCGCAAAGTGCCGATCGGACAAGACGTGGCGCCTGCCGTCATCGCCCGTGGTACGCCCGGTATGAGTGGCGCTGATTTGGCGAACTTGTGTAACGAAGCTGCTTTGATGGCTGCGCGTCGCAACGCTCGTGTGGTCGAAATGGTCGACTTTGAAAAGGCCAAAGACAAAATTTTGATGGGTCCTGAGCGTAAGAGCATGGTCATGCCGGAAGACGAACGTCGAAACACTGCCTACCATGAGTCAGGCCATGCGTTGATTGGCAAGTTGTTGCCCAAGTGTGATCCTGTGCACAAAGTCACCATCATTCCGCGCGGACGTGCTTTGGGCGTGACGATGAGCTTGCCTGAAAAAGACCGCTACAGCTATGACCGCGAGTACATGCTCAACCAAATCAGCATGTTATTTGGTGGACGGATCGCGGAAGAAGTGTTCATGAACCAAATGACCACCGGTGCTAGTAACGACTTTGAGCGCGCCACATCGATTGCACGCGATATGGTGACCCGCTACGGTATGACAGATGCCCTAGGACCTATGGTTTACGCAGAAAATGAGGGAGAGGTTTTCTTGGGCCGTTCTGTGACCAAGACCACCACCATGAGCGAAGCGACCATGCAAAAAGTCGATATGGAAGTGCGTCGCATCATTGATATGCAATACGCGTTGGCCCGTCGCTTGATTGAAGAGAACGCCGACAAAATGCACACCATGGCCAAGGCCTTGTTGGAATGGGAAACCATCGACAAAGAGCAAATTGACGACATCATGGCGGGCAAAGAGCCACGTCCACCGAAAGACTGGACGCCTAAAACACCTTCGTCTGGTCCAGACAGTGGCGGGGCGCCACCAGTGATCGAACCTGCTCCCAACGCGGCTTGATGCGCGTTAGCAGACAACACAAATCAACGGGGCCTGTGCCCCGTTTTTGTTGACAGACAAGATGCCTTGGAAAACCACCCGCTTTGAGATAGACCTGGCCTCGCCAAAGGTGATGGGTATCGTCAACGTCACACCAGATTCTTTCTCTGACGGTAGCCAGCACGACAATCTTGCATCTGCTTTGAAACATTGCGAACTGTTACTTAAGCAAGGCGCACATATCTTAGACATCGGCGGTGAATCGACCAGACCCGGGGCACAACAGGTTTCTTTGGAAGAAGAATTGCAAAGGGTTTTGCCCGTGGTCAAAGAGGCTATGCGATTGAACGTTCCGATATCTGTGGACACCTATAAACCGCAAGTGATGCAAGCTGTGTTGGATATCGGTGCCGACATCATCAATGACATATGGGCTTTACGACAAGAAAATGCGTTGGACGTCATCGCTAAGCACCCAAATTGCGGTGTATGCGTGATGCATATGCATGCGCAACCGCAGGATATGCAGGTTCATCCGATGGAAGGTTTGGCTATCCCCACGGTTGTTTCGTTTTTGCAAGAACGTGCGCACGCTTTGCTAGCAAGTGGTGTTGCAAAAGAACGCATTGCCCTAGATCCCGGGGTGGGTTTCGGTAAGACAGTGGCACAAAATTTCGAATTGCTTACGCATCAGCAAGTATTGTGTGACTTAGGTTATCCATTGTTGGTTGGGTGGTCTCGCAAGTCATCTTTGGGCGCAGTGACGGGGTGCGAGGTGGGAGAACGTCTAGTGCCTAGTGTCGCGGCGGCATTGTTGGCGGTAGAGAGAGGTGCGCAGGTGGTGCGTGTGCACGATGTGGAGGCTACCGTTCAGGCGCTGACAATTTGGCAACACGCGCGAACAAGCTCTAACACTTTGCGAAAATAAGAAAATTACAAGTAATAAAAATAAAACAAATAAAAGAGGGCACAGACAAACCATGACACGCAAATATTTTGGAACCGATGGCATTCGTGGGCGGGTAGGGCAGTCACCTATCACCGCTGATTTTGCTCTGCGTCTAGCGCATGCCGTGGGTCGCGTACTGAAAAGAACAGAAGACAAGCCCACGGTATTGATTGGCAAAGACACGCGCATATCAGGCTATATGTTGGAGTCTGCTTTGGAGTCAGGCTTTAATTCTGCAGGTGTCAATGTTGTTTTGTTAGGTCCGTTGCCAACTCCAGGTGTTGCGTACCTTACCCGGGCGCAACGTGCAAGCTTAGGCGTTGTCATCAGTGCCAGTCACAATCCTTTTGACGACAACGGTATTAAATTTTTCAGCGCACAGGGCACCAAGCTGAGCGACGCATGGGAACTGGATGTAGAAGCTGTATTAGACGAAGCTCCAGTGTGGGCAGACTCAGCCAATCTTGGCAAAGCCAAACGTTTGGACGATGCTGCAGGCCGTTACATTGAGTTTTGTAAAAGTACTTTCTCGAATGAGCTCACGCTCAAAGGCCTCAAGATCGTTGTTGATGCCGCGCACGGTGCGGCTTATCACATCGCCCCTAAAGTCTTTCACGAACTGGGAGCTGAAGTTATCGCCATTGGCTGTGCACCTGATGGTTTAAATATTAACCATGAAGTCGGCGCCACACATCCCGATGCTTTGGTGAGAGCAGTTAAAGCTAACCAAGCGGATTACGGAATTGCTTTGGATGGTGACGCCGATAGATTGCAATTGGTCGATGCTAGCGGTCGACTTTTTAATGGCGACGAGTTGTTGTACTTGATGGTCGATGACAGATTACGCCAAGGTGAAAAAATCCAAGGCGTCGTAGGTACCTTGATGACCAATATGGCGATCGAGCTCGCTTTTCAAAAACGCGGTATTGCATTTGTACGCAGCAAGGTAGGCGACCGCTATGTATTGGAAGAACTTGAAAAACAACAATGGATTTTGGGTGGCGAAGGTTCTGGCCATTTATTGGTGTTAGACAAACACACGACTGGCGATGGTTTGGTGAGTGCTTTGCAAGTCTTGCAAACCTGCGTGCGCAGTGGTCGCACGATGGCTGCGTTGTTGTCTGACGTCACGCTCTTTCCACAAACCTTGATCAATGTGCGTTTACGTCCTGATCAGAAGTGGCAAGACAACCCACGTCTGCACGAAGAAACAAAAAAAGTAGAAACCGAACTAGGTCAAACAGGACGCGTATTGATTCGTGCCAGTGGCACTGAGCCTTTGGTACGCGTGATGGTAGAGGCGTGCGACCCGTCTCAAGCAGAGTCTTGTGCCCAACGTATCGCGGCCACTTTGCAATAAGGCGATGCGCATGCGTGTTACCAGTCTGCTTCTTATGCAGATTGGACTTATTTTCTTGTCAGTGACCAGTTATGCTGAAGAGCCAAGTTATAAATTCACCACAGGTTGGTACAGCACCCAAGGTGCAAATCAATCCACTAGCCATGGCATAGATCTGAACCTGAGGCGAAGCACCCAAGACAGCAATGCGTGGGTGGCGTGGTACCAATCACCTGAGCAAGGTCTCAAACAACCGCGCTTAGGCTGGGACAGTTCCTTACCTATTCGAAGCATCCGTATCCAACCTTCTTTGCAAGCCGCGTCTGGTGGTTTTGTGGGTGGCAGTTTGTCGGTTGAAACGGGGGGCAGTTGGTTTGTCGGCGCAGGAATTGGAAGAACCAACCTTAAGCCTTATACCAATCTCAACTTTGACCCCAACGACGCATGGATGGCTTCGGGCGGTTGGCGTTGGAGTGAACACCATTCTTTGTCCATGCAAATCGTGCGTGACAACCGACAAAACCCTGACCAACAACATGTCCATCTCATCTACCGTGCGCCGATCAATCAAAACGAGCGCATCACTTTGGATGTTTTAGAAAAGAGCGGTTTGGTACAAGACCTCTATACCCGTCGCTATGGTCTGTCCGTGGGCTATGAGGTGTCGCATTATTTTGTGCGTGTTGCTTACGACCCCATCATCAACTTCACGACACAAACCATGTGGCGCGTATCTTTTGGAACGCACTTTTAATTATTAGGTATTCATTCTGGTGTCATATCACTGTCACACTACCGCCATACAGTCATTTTGTTGTTAACCACTCAAGGACTAACGTGAATACCAAACGCAACTTTGTAAAAACCCTCGCGATGACTGCGATTGCTACTTTGGCAATCAGCTCTGCATTTGCTGCAGACATCACGGGTGCAGGTGCTACTTTCCCTTTCCCAATTTATGCCAAGTGGGCTGAGGCTTACAAAGCAGCCACAGGTAACGGCTTGAATTACCAATCGATTGGTTCTTCTGGTGGTATCCGCCAAATCAAAGCCAAGACAGTGACATTCGGTGCAACCGATGCGCCAGTATCCGGCGACGACTTAGCCAAAGACGGTATGGTGCAGTTTCCCGCCATCATAGGTGGAACAGTCCCTGTTTTGAACATCGACGGTATCAAGCCTGGTGAGTTGCGAATTTCCGGTCCTGTATTGGCTGATATGTTCATTGGCAACATCACCAAATGGAATGACGCGAAGATTGCAGCATTGAACCCTGGTAAAAAATTGCCTGACTTAGAAATCACTGTGGTGCACCGTGCTGATGGTTCTGGTACCACCTTCAACTTCACTGACTATCTTTCTGCAGTCAGCAAAGATTTCAGCGACAAAGTGGGCAAAGGTGCTGCGGTCAAATGGCCAGCTGCCTCCTCCGTGGGTGGAAAAGGAAATGAAGGCGTAGCCGCTAACGTCAACCGCGTCAAAGGTGCTTTGGGTTACGTGGAATATGCCTACGTGAAGAAAAACAATATGACATTCATGAAGATGCTCAACGCAGACGGCAAATATGTTGAGCCCGATGACAAAACATTTGCTTCCGCTGCGGCAGGTGCAGATTGGTTCAGCGTTCCAGGTATGGGCATCTCTATGGTGAACGCCAAGGGTGCAGACAGCTGGCCCATCAGCACTGCATCATTTATCTTGATGTACAAAGAACCTACTGACAAAGCGGCATCCGCCGAAGCCTTGAAGTTTTTTGAGTGGGCATTTAAAAATGGCAAGAAAATGGCGGAAGATCTCGACTATGTTCCTTTGCCCGACAAACTGACGGATCAAATTCGTAGCCGTGTTTTTTCGCAAATTCAAAAATAATTAAATACGAACTTTAAGAATCCGTCGGCTCTCACTAGTACCGGCGGATTTTTGGTTCATCTGGAGGTCCGCATGCATTCGCCTAGTTCTCAGATGGCAGATGGTCAGCTTGTCAGTGATGGCATGGTGGCGATCGCCAAAAAGCAGCGCGTACAGGACTTCTTTTTTCATCGCATCACCCAAGCCTTTTCACTGCTCGTGCTCGCTGCGCTATTGGGAATCATTATTTCTCTCTTCGTAAATGCATGGCCCACATTTCAGAAATTCGGATTTCAATTTATTTGGCGCATTGAATGGGACATCATTAACCAAGATTTTGGTGCTGCAATTGCCATCGTAGGAACGATCGCTAGTGCAACTATCGCCATGCTGTTGGCGGTGCCTTTGGCCTTTGGCATTGCGGTCTTCTTGACGGAAACCTGTCCTGCTTGGTTGCGCAGACCTTTAGGTACATCGATTGAATTGTTGGCCGCTGTGCCATCCATTATTTATGGCATGTTTGGCCTGTTTGTATTTGCACCTCTGTTTGCAGATTACATACAAATGCCGCTGAAACACCTGTTAGGGGGCATGCCAATCGTTGGCTTCTTATTTGGCGGTGCCACCAACGGCATGGGTATTTTGGCGGCTGGCATCGTGCTGGCATTCATGGTGCTGCCTTTTGTGGCCGCTGTCATGCGTGATGTGTTTGAGATCACTCCCGCTATTTTGCGTGAATCTGCGTATGGCTTGGGATGCACGACATGGGAAGTTGTCCGACAAGTCGTGCTTCCATACACCCAAAAGGGTGTGATTGGTGGCGTGATGCTGGGCTTAGGTCGCGCCTTAGGTGAAACCATGGCGGTGACCTTTGTGATTGGAAATGCGAACCGTATGCCAACTTCGCTGTTCTCACCCGGCACCTCCATTGCGTCCGTTCTAGCCAATGAATTTGGTGAGGCCGAAGGTTTCCATTTTTCTACGCTTTTTGCGCTTGGATTTTTACTTTTTGTGATTACCTTTGTTGTGTTGGCAGCTGCAAAAGCCATGATCATCCGTGCTGAAAAAGCCAAAGGTACTTGAGAAAATCTTATGCAAATCGACAACATACTTTACAAAAGAAGACGTATCGCAAGCCGGATCGGCTTAGCGCTTTCGATGTCTGCCATGGCAGTGGGATTAGCCGTTTTGATTTGGATTCTGTACGTCCTCTTTTCAAACGGTTTATCAGCGCTAGATTTAAATTTGCTGACCCACGACACGCCTGCACCTGGCACCGATGGGGGTGGCTTACGTAATGCCATCGTGGGCAGTTTGATGATTGTTTCTTTAACAGTGCTGGTTTCTACCCCCGTAGGCATATTGGCCGGTATCTATCTGACAGAGTTTGGTGATGAAAGCAAAACAGCAGAACTAACCCGTTTTGTGACCGACATCATGTTGTCAGCACCTTCGATCGTTTTGGGCTTGTTTGTTTACGCCATTGCTGTTGCGACGGTGGGCAATTTTTCTGGCTATGCAGGAAGCTTGGCCTTGTCCTTGATCGCGATTCCTGTGGTGATGCGTACGACTGAAAATATGTTGCGCTTGGTGCCCGGCAGTTTGCGTGAGGCCGCGTTTGCATTAGGAGCGCCTCGCTGGAAAGTCTCCACCATGGTGACATTGCGGGCAGCCAAGAGTGGTGTCATGACTGGAATCTTGCTCGCAGTAGCGCGTATCAGTGGTGAAACCGCACCGCTTCTGTTTACCGCCTTGAACAACCAATTTTTTAGCACCAACATGGCGGCACCGATGGCGAATTTGCCCGTGGTGATTTTCCAATTTGCTATGAGCCCTTACGACAACTGGGTGCGCTTGGCTTGGGCAGGTGCCTTGCTCATCACCATGACGGTTTTACTTTTGAACATCGTGGCGCGTGTAGCTTTTAGAGACAAAGTGCAATAACAGGACAAGTAGGCGAAAGCAAAAGACATTGGACTAACTATGAATCAACAAACCGCCATCAAAAATGCGATTGAAGTTAAAAATCTCAACTTCTTTTATGGGAAATTTCAAGGCCTTAAAAATGTTTCCATGAACATTGCGGAGCGTAAGGTCACTGCATTCATTGGGCCCTCAGGTTGCGGAAAGTCTACCCTTTTGCGCACACTGAACCGCATGTATAGCCTTTATCCAGGTCAACGTGCAGAGGGTGAAATTAATTTATACGGCCAAAACATCTTGGACAAAGACCAAGATTTGAACCTTTTGCGCGCCCGCGTGGGCATGGTGTTTCAAAAACCCACGCCTTTTCCAATGACGATCTACGACAACATTGCGTTTGGCGTCCGCTTGTATGAGAGTTTGAGCGATAGCGATATGGATGATCGCGTGGAATGGGCTTTGTCAAAAGCGGCCCTCTGGACAGAGGTCAAAGACAAATTGGGCCAAAACGGACTGTCACTCTCAGGCGGACAACAACAGCGCTTATGTATCGCTCGCAGCGTTGCAGTGAAACCCTCAGTACTTTTATTAGATGAACCCACCTCAGCACTAGACCCTATTTCTACGGGCAAGGTGGAAGAATTGGTCAATGAATTGAAGTCTGAGTACACGATCGCCATCGTGACCCACAACATGCAACAGGCCGCCCGAGTCAGCGACTTCACTGCTTACATGTATTTAGGCGAATTGATTGAGTTCGGTGAAACTGAACAAATTTTCTTCAAACCCACCAAAACTGCGACCGAAGATTACATTACTGGCCGTTTCGGCTAAAACGAGAGAGACCTATATGCCTGATAAACATTTATCCTCACAATTTGATGCCGAACTGAATCAAATCTCCACCAATGTGATGGAGATCGGTGGTTTGGTTGAATCGCAAATTCGCCAAGCGATCTTCGCGCTCTCTAATTTCAGTGTGGAGGTGGCGGACGATGTCATCGTCACAGAAAACCGCGTCAATGCTTTAGAAGTGGAGATCGATCGCGAAATCGCATCCGTCATCAGCCGCAGACAACCCACAGCGCGCGATTTGCGTTTGCTTGTGGCAATGTCTAAAACAACAGCAAACTTAGAGCGCGTTGGTGACGAAGCCGCCAAGATTGCGCGCATGGTCAAGTCCATCATTGATGGGGTGGCACCACGCGCTTTGCCATCATCCGATTTGCGTGTCTGCGGAGAACTGGCCTCTGGCTTACTGCGTAAAGCGCTAGATTCTTTTGCGCGATTAGATGTCCAGAGTGCTGTGGCGATTTTGCGCGAAGACGACTTGATCGACAAAGAATTTGATGGTTTCGTTCGTAAGCTCATCACTTACATGATGGAAGACCCGCGCACTATCTCTGCCAGTTTGGATTTGCTGTTCATCGCCAAGGCAATTGAGCGTATTGGCGATCACTCCAAAAATATCGCAGAATTCATTATTTATATTGTCAAAGGTGAAGATGTGCGCCATACCCCATTGGCGGATATCGAAGCTGCCATGAATACGAGCAATTAATCTATCGCTATGAAGATTCCTCGCGTTTTGGTTGTGGAAGATGAGAAGTCAATTGCTGAACTAATTTCCGTCAATTTACGTCACCATGGCATGTTGGCAGTTTTGGCAGAAGATGGCGATGCGGCCCAAGCAGCTATAGACGATGTATTGCCTGACGTTATCTTGCTTGATTGGATGCTCCCAGGTCAAAGCGGATTGGTTTTAGCGAAACGCTGGCGGTCAGACCCTCGTACCAAACTCACCCCCATCTTGATGTTGACGGCACGTGGCGATGAACCCGACAAAATAGCCGGACTCGACGCTGGTGCAGACGACTACATCACCAAACCTTTTTCTACCCAAGAACTTCTCGCTCGCATTCGTGCGGTACTGAGACGACGTGCGCCAGAGCAAGCCAGTGATGTTGTGCGAATTGGTGCACTGCAGCTCGATGGTTCTACCCACCGCGTAAGTTATCAAGATGCGCCCCTCAAACTAGGACCTACCGAATTCAAATTGCTCAACTACCTGATGCACCATGCTGAGCGCGTGCATTCGCGAAGTCAATTATTAGATCGGGTGTGGGGCGACCATGTGTTCATTGAAGAACGTACCGTAGATGTACATGTGAAGCGTTTGCGTGAAGCATTGGGGGCTGCGGGTGCTATGGTGGAAACTGTTCGTGGTGTTGGGTATAGACTCACTGCTTCTGTCACACCCGATACCTGAGGTACTTAGTGTTCGGTCGGTTTTTTAGTTTATTGTTATTGCTCATCACTGGCGCAACGCTAGGTTACGTTTGGGCGCAATCCCAAGAACTCCACGCTACGTTTTATTTAGTTGTTGGCAGCTTGATTGGCGCAATGCTTTGGTGGTTTTGGGACGCGATGCGTGGTTTACGTGTCGTGTCATGGTTGCGGTCCGGAGATTTGGACGCAGTCCCCAACACTTTCGGTTTGTGGGGCGCCGTGGTCGATAGAACAAGACGACTATTGCGTGAACGCGAACGTGCCATTACAGCCAGTGAACAACGGTTAAAAGATTTTTTGTCTGCCATACAAGCCTCTCCTAATGGTGTGGTGCTTCTGGACGAAAACTTCCAAATTGAATGGTGCAATCAAACTGCCGCCTTCCAATTAGGTATCGAGCCTGAACGCGACATAGCACAACGCATTGGCAACTTAGTGCGTGACCCGATTTTTTCTGCCTATATGACAACGTCCGACGTGTCTGAGCCTATTGTGATTGAGGGCAGAGGCAAGAACCCCAATATGCCCTTGCGCATATCCATACAACGCCATCCCTATGGGGAGGGCAAACAGTTGTTGATCACACGCGATGTCACGGTGGTGGAGCAAGCAGAAGCCATGCGACGCGATTTCGTAGCCAATGTGTCGCACGAAATACGCACACCGCTGACGGTATTAGCGGGTTTTGTGGAAACCCTGCAGACTTTAAAACTAAGCCAACCAGAGCAAGACAATTACCTAGCCCTCATGGCCACCCAAGCGCAACGGATGCAAAGCTTGGTTGATGATTTGCTAACCTTGTCGCGTCTTGAGGGTAGCCCCATCCCTGGATTTAGTAGCCACATCACGCTTTCACATCTGATGGATGCTTGCCAAAGCGAGGCGCAACAACTCTCCAAACTGTTGTTCCAAGAAAAAATTGCCCAAGTGATTGTTTTTGAAACAGATCCAGCGATTCAAAATTACCTCGTCCTTGGTGAGCCACGGGAATTACAAAGCGCGCTCTCCAACTTGGTCAGCAATGCAGTGCGCTATACACCGCAAGGTGGGCGTATTGACGTGCAGGCATTTATATCAGCAGATGGGAATTTGAATTTGCAAGTCAAAGACACCGGCCCGGGAATTCCTCCTGAACACTTGCCCCGACTCACCGAACGTTTTTACCGCGTTGACAGAAGTCGGTCACGCGAGTCTGGCGGAACAGGGCTAGGGTTGGCAATTGTTAAGCATGTAATGCAACGCCACGGTGGTCAATTACAAATAGCCAGTATTGCAGGGCAGGGCTCTTGCTTTAATCTTATTTTTCCGCCAACACGTTGGAAGGAAGTTCCCGCTGCCTAGCGGACTTTGCGGTAAGCATGCATCCAGAGCACCGGAAATAGTGCCAAAACAGTCAGCACCAAGGCAACCGAGCTAGTTTGCCAAAACGCGATGGGTGAATTTGTTTGAAGCCAAGTGATATTTTCAAATCGCACCCAACCATAAGACACGGCATAACCGCCTGCCAATCCAACGCCCCACAAAGTGATTGCATAGGTGAGAAGCGGAAAAAGGGTAACGCGGTAACTGCGCAGAGCGAAGACACAAAACACTTGGAGTGCATCCGCAATTTGGTAGCACGCTAACCAATAGAAAAGCTCAGCTGCCAGTTCTGCCACTGCTGGCGACTGTGTGTAAAACAGCACAAGCTCTTTTTGAAATAAAACCAAAAGAAGACTCAAAAGAGATCCAAAAACTATCACCAGCGCCAAGCCATTGCGCAATGCCTTTCTGGCGCGTTCAAATTGGTTTGCACCTAACCAGTAACTTACCCGCGCACTGCTGGCAATAGAGAGCGACAGTGGCACCATGTACAGCAAGGCGGCCATTGAGGCCGTGATTTGGTGACTCGCGGACGCCACTACGCCAAGCCGCGCGATAAACAAAGCCATTAAGGTGAATGAAGTTACCTCTACGCCAATGGCAAGTCCACTGGGAATGCCTAACTTTAAAAACTTCCCCAGCACGGAAAAATCAGGTGCTTCCATGCGTCGCCAAAAATCGTAAGGCTTGTAATAGTCTTGTACGCGCAACAATACCAGCGCAAACACCACCATGGTGATATTGACCACAAGAGTGGCCCAAGCACACCCCACCAATCCCATAGGATCAAAAACGCCTGGCACACCCAAAACCAGCAAGATAGACAAAGGTACTTTGCACAGCAAGCCAACAACTTGCACCAGAGTAACGGCACGAGGGCGTCCTAAACCTTGGTTCAAGGTGCCAAACAACCTAAAAAGAAGCGAGGCGGGCAAACCAAAAGCTACCACTGTCAGATAGTCGTGTACTTCCAACTGCAAATGCGTTGGCACTTGCGCCCATTCCAGAAATGGATCGGGATGTAGCAGTATGATCATGCCGATAGACGAAGTCAGCATCACGATGTACAGGGCTTGTCGCACGGATTGACCCACACGGGCATATTGTTTTGCCCCTTGAAATTCGGCCCAGACAGGCAGCAGTGATTGAACGATGCCCATCAGCGCCACATGCACGGAGATATACGTTGCAGAGCCAACAGAGAGCGACGCTAAAGCAGTGTCTGCATAACGGGCGGCTACGATGGTGTCGGTTACTCCAAACGCCATGACGGCTAATTGCCCGACCAAGATCGTGCCTGCATGGCGCAGGATATGCGCGCGTTCAGTCATGGGTTTTTATTTGACCCGACGCACGTACAGGGTAACGTCTTCATTTTTATTTGCAGGACGTTTGATGGTTTCTACCCGCCGCCATTCTTTGACATGCGCGACTTGTGCTAACTCTGGCCGTGAATCGTTGTCAACCAATAGCCAATAGCACGATGCAATTTGTGGTGATTCAGCATTGTCTAAGGGTTTGATTTGAAAACCACCGTGGTAGTGAAACGCCGTCATTTGCCCGACATTGAGTCCGTAAGTCATCATGCAACCAGGCGACGCGCTGTCATGGACTTTCATGGCTTGTTGAATTTGCTGTACCCAAGGCACATAGCTTCGTGCAAAGTCTAGAAGTGGCAGCCATAAGCTCATGAGTAACAACCAGCACAGGGCTGCACCGCCTGATGGCAATACCAAACTTTTCCACATCGCTTGGCGATGTCTACCCACACGCCATTTCACCAACCACGCCCAGATGGCAGTGGCCATCAGTGCAATAACAAAGGCTAAACCGCTAAAGGTGGGTAGGAAGCCAGGCGCCAAACGCGCTACGTTAGCAGCGGGTTGCGGTGGCCAGCCTGTTTGCATTGCAATCCATATCACCCAAATGATGAAAGCGCAGCCCGTGAAAAAAATAAGCGTGAACCAATCAATAAATGCAGAAAAACTGCGTCTAAATGTTGGAAGTGCAAAAGCAGCTAGCGTCGCCATGGGGGGTAAAGCCAGCATGAGCGTTTGGTCTTCGGTGCGTGTCATCAGCGCTACGCATATGGCGAGTGCCATAAACCACAGTGGCAAGACCAAATGCCGACTCCAGTTGCGCGATAACCATTGACGCCGCCACTGCCATAATGTCCACAGCACCAAAGGCCATGCAGGCCACATGAACCACACTAGCAAATCGAATAAGCCGCGCCAATCGTTCCAATCTCTGTCCATAGTCGCTAAGCGCCAGTGAAATAGATCAAAGTAATTGGCGATAGATGCAATGCCTATGGCGCACGCGAGTAGGGCGCATGCATACAAGCGCAAAGGCAAATGCCCTTCATTTTCTTTGTCGAACAAAATGACCAGAGCAATACCAGTGGCTAATAAAACCGAGAGAGTGGGCGCGCCACTCAAGCTCAAACCTGCTAGTGCTAAGACCAAAGCTGAGGCACTTTTCTTGGGGTGATAGGGAAGGGCGGCAGCACCAAAAAATGCACATCCAAAAAAGGACAGTTGCATCAACATGGGCGTCGCTTCGTGAGACAGCAAGGCCAAACCTAAGCAAGCAATCAAAGCCAGTGTGGCGCTGTCGGCAATAGTTCTTGCATAGTCTTTGGGCTTGGCTTCGCCGCCAAAAGCAAAGGCGACAGGCTGCGCGCGTTTGCCAAGGCCTAAGTAATAGGCCCCGTACCAGGTGCTAACCATAGCCATGGCGAGTAACAGCGCAAATGGAATACGCGCAGCAGACCCAGCAGATAACCAACTCGGTGCTAATCCAATGGCCCAAGCGCCCATCCAATATGCCAAGGGTGCGTCCAATGGCAAGGTTTGCCCCCAGACAGTGGGATGCAGCCAATCACTTTGGCCTTGCGCCAATGCCAACATTTGGCCAAAAACTTGGAGTTCCTCGCCCTTCCAAGGCTCTCTGCCCACCAAGCCCGGGATCAAATAAGCCAAACAAAACAACCACAACGCAATGCGTGGCAAAGGCCTCACGGCGTTTTGCGCAACGATGGCGGGGGTGGGATTGTGCGACTGAGACAAGGTGATGAAAAGTTAAAAACTAGAAGCTAAAAACAAAAAAGGCAGCGCCGAAAACGGGCTGCCCTTTGAGTAGGAGGCGAAAGGGCTTACTTGGCAGCCGTTTTGCCGTATTTGTTGCGGAAGCGCTCCACGCGTCCACCCATGTTGTCCACAGATTTCTGTGTACCGGTGTAGAAGGGGTGCGACTCACTGGTGGTGTCCAACTTGTAGAGAGGTAACTCGCGACCATCGTCCATCTTGACGGTTTCTTTGGTGTTCGCGCATGAGCGTGTCACAAACTTAAAACCATTGGACATATCCACAAAGCACACTTCGCGGTAGTCTGGGTGTATTCCTTCTTTCATGATCTGTTCCTTTTCAACTGCGCTAGCCACACCAGACAATTCCAGTGCACTTGGCCACAAAACCCGCAATTATGCCATAAACAGCCATACTCACTGCAAAACCCCTAAGGCGAACCAAAGGCTGAAGACGCCCAAAAGGGTGGAAAGCGTGACCAAGCCAGCCACCATAGAACCGTCATAACCCATTCGGTTAGCCAACACATAGCAGCTGGATGCGGTCGGCAAGGCAGAAAAAGCCAGTAATACGCTGGTTTGCAAGCTGTCTAAACCCAGCAGTTGGGCCAGCAGCCATGCCGCGATAGGGGTGAAAAGGTGGCGAATGAGTAATACGGAAGCACCCAATACCTTTGCTTTTTGTAAGCGGCCCAATTCCATCCCGGCTCCAGCCGCCATCAAACCGAGGCTGACCGAGGACGATCCCACGCGTTGCAAGGTGGGCACTGCCCAATCTGGAATATGAAAGCCAACTAAATTGGCAATGAGTCCAGACACGGTTGCCAATATCAAGGGGTTGCGAATAAGTTCAGCCAAGAAACCTTTCTCACCATGTTTGGCCATGGGCCACACCGAAGCGATATTGAATATGGGAACGCACACACCAATCAAGACCGCCATCAAGACAAGCGCTGGTGGGCCGCCCATTCTTTCAGTGACTGCCAGCGCGATGTATGAGTTGAACCTGAACGCAATCTGCGTACTGCATGCATGCATACGGGTATCGATATGGCGTCCTAAGAACGGCAAATAGGGCAAAGCATAGGCCATAGCAATGCCACACAAGCCCATCAAAACGCCAGCTTGTAGAAAGTGCGTCAGGCTTTGAATGTCTAGGTTCGTGCGCGCGATGGTGGTGAACAATAAAACAGGAAATAAAAAGTAATACACCAAGCTTTCCACCTGCGACCACATTGTTCGGTTGAGTGCAGTGAAACGGCATAGCAAGTAGCCGCATAAGATGAGTGAAAAATCGGGCGCAAGAAGAGGTAAATAATCCATATAGAGAGAATACCTCTTCTTTTATTGAAATTGCTTATTGCGTTTACAGTTATGTTTTGTCGTACGTACTGCGTAAAGTTTTGATTTAGGAGTTTTGAAATGAAAAGCCGTTTGCTAGCCCCTCTTATTTTTTGCGCCGCAAGTTCTGTAGCTATGGCGCAGGGCTACCCCAATAAAGTGATTCAACTTCAGGTACCTTTCGCACCCGGGGGAACGACTGACATCATCGCGCGAACTATTGCTGAACCGTTGGGTAAAGCTTTGGGTCAAACAGTTGTGGTGGTGAATAAGGCCGGTGGTGGTGGTGTCGTGGGCGCTAATGAAACAGCCAAAGCTGCTCCAGATGGTTATTCGTTGGGAATTGCCACTGTGTCAACCACTGCTGCCAATCCTGCCATCAACTCCAAAATTCCTTACAACCCCATCACTGACTTTTCGCCCATCATCAATATTGCAGCGACACCCAACATCATTGCGGTGCATCCTTCGTTTCCTGCAAAGGACTACAAAGGATTTATCGCGGAAGTGAAGCGCTCGCCTGGTCGTTACTCGTACTCGTCGTCGGGCACGGGTGGCATTGGACATCTGCAAATGGAGTTGTATAAAAGCTTGAGCGCTACTTTCATCACGCACATACCTTATCGTGGCGCGGGACCTGCATTGAATGACACCGTGGCCGGACAAGTTCCCATGATTTTTGACAACTTGCCTTCTGCGCTGCCATTTATCAAAGACAACCGTTTGGTGCCTATCGTGGTGGCTGCGCCACAACGATTAGCTGTATTGCCCAATGTGCCGACTTTCAAAGAAGTTGGCTTAGAGCCCGTTAACCGTATGGCTTACTACGGCATCTATGGCCCTAAAGGCCTGCCTAAGGAAGTGATCGATAAAGTCAATGCAGGCGTGCGCAAGGCATTGGAAGATCCAGCGGTTCGCAAACGCATTGAAGATACGGGTTCTCTCATCATTGCTAACACGCCTGAGCAATTTGCGGCTCAAATCAAAGCTGAGTTTGAGGTTTATAAGAAAGTAGTGACTGAGCAAAAACTCACACTCGATTGAGATAAATTTCCATACTCTGTGGCTACTACGCAAACCTTCGATCCAAGCATCGATATGTTTATCGATGCACTCTGGCTAGAAGAGGGATTAGCGAAAAACTCATTGGCCGCGTACAGACGAGACCTGCAACTCTTTGATGCTTGGCTATCTGAACAAGTAGGTGCATCAGCCAATTCGCAAGATGGGAAGTTATTACAGGCCAAAGAGGCCGACTTGCACGCTTACTTTGCCAGTCGGCACACAACGACTAAAGCAACATCCGCTAATCGCCGATTAACGGTGCTCAAGCGGTTTTACCGTTGGGCATTGCGCGAGCGCATGCGCACCGATGACCCCACCCTCAAAATGTTGGCTGCCAAACAGGCCATGCGGGTACCCAAAACCTTGACAGAGACGCAAATTGAAAATTTGCTGTCAGCGCCTAATGTCGAAACACCCTTAGGTGTACGCGACCGCACCATGCTGGAATTGATGTACGCCAGCGGCTTGAGGGTGAGTGAGTTGGTAGGCCTTAAAGTCTTCCATGTCAGTCTCAACGAGGGTGTATTGCGTGTGATGGGTAAAGGTAGCAAAGAGCGTTTGGTGCCCTTTGGCCAAGTAGCCGCACAGTGGTTAGAGCAGTATTTAACGCAATCGCGCCCAGCTTTATTGGGTCAGCACCAAAGTGAAGATTTATTTATCACTGTACGGGGCAAGCATGCCGGAGAGGGGATGACGCGTGTGATGTTTTGGCAGTTGATCAAACGCTATGCGTTGTTGGCAGACATCAAAGTGCCGATATCGCCTCACACATTGCGACATGCATTTGCCACGCATTTGTTAAACCACGGCGCTGATTTAAGAGCCGTACAAATGTTGTTGGGGCATTCGGATATTTCTACTACTACGATCTATACGCATATTGCACGAGAGCGGCTGAAAACCTTGCATGGGATGCACCATCCGCGCGGTTAAGTGCTGCCTGCGAAATTTGCCTTTAAGTAGGCCTTAGCCCAAAAGATAAGCTAGCTCCGCCTCAGTAAAACCAGCCCGTCGCCGCGCTTCATGGTTAAAAGGGGGCCTATGTTTGGGTGCATCGTATCGTTGCACCAATTCCCCATAGAGCGTGACATGATCAAGCGAACGTTGTTCGCACAACCATTTGTACCAATGGTTGCCAATCGCAACATGCCCTACTTCGTCACGCAAGATGGTGTCCAAAATTTCTACAGCGCGTGTGGCAGCAGGTGTGGCGACTTTACGAAGTTTGGCTTGGATAAGAGGCGTCGCATCCAAGCCGCGTGCCTCTAATGTACGAGGAACCAAGGCCATGCGGGCGAGTACATCTTCAGACGTTCTCTCGCACATTTGCCACAAGCCATCATGGGCATCAAAGTCACCGTATGCATAGCCCAAGCTGTTGAGATGCGTGTGCAGCATTTCAAAATGTTGTGATTCTTCATAAGCCACACGCAACCAATCGGTGTAATACGTTTCAGGCATGTCATGGAAGCGCCATACGGCATCCAAAGCCAAATTGATCGCATTGAACTCAATATGGCAGACCGCATGGAGAAGCGATGCAAGACCTTCAGGTGTGAAGGGTGTTCTGGTAGGAACTTGCTTGGGTGGAATCAGGCGGGGAAGTGCAGGACGTCCTGGCAGCAGAACATCACGCGGCGATTGAAGTCGATCGTGCGGGCGTAACGCCAATTCACCATGTATCTCCCATAGCGATTGCACGGATTTCACTTTGTCTGCAGGGGCTGCAATGCACAAAGCAGTGAGAGAGGCTTGGCGTATGCTCATCTCTACAATTGTAGGTAGACAACATCACAACATTAGGCAGGAGTTAGGCATGGCCGTTTTACAACTTGACACACATATTCCCAAAGTAGATGACACCGCTTGGATTGCAGACAACGCGCAAGTGATTGGTGAAGTAGAGATGGCAGCGCATTCCAGTGTCTGGTTTTCAAGCGTGGTGCGGGGTGATTCAGGAAAAATCACGATCGGGGAAGGTAGCAACATCCAGGATGGCAGTGTGCTGCATGTCGACATTGGATTGCCATTGACTATTGGCAAGCATGTGACGGTGGGGCACATGGTGCAACTACACGGATGCACGATTGGCGATGAAACCTTGATTGGGATAGGCGCGATTGTTTTGAATGGCGCCAAGATTGGCAAAAACTGTTTGGTAGGTGCTGGTTCGCTGGTGACTGAAGGTAAAGAATTTCCAGACGGTTCCATGATCATAGGAAGTCCAGCGAAAGTCGTGCGGGAATTAACGCCAGAGCAAATCGAAGGCGTGCGCAAAAGCGCAAAAAACTATGTGGCGAATGCCCAGCGCTATAAATCTGGATTGAAGAAACTGTCCTGATGTCGCAACTGCATAAATTTTTATTCGAAGGCTTGCCGGTTCGGGGCATGTTGGTGCAACTCACGGACGTGTGGCAGGAAATATTAAAACGCCGTGCGTCCAATCTGGATACGGGCGCCTATCCAGAACCTGTTCGTCATTTGTTGGGTGAAATGACGGCTGCGGCTGTTTTGATGCAATCCAATATCAAATTCAATGGTGCCTTGGTCATGCAAATATTTGGCGATGGCCCTTTGAAGTTAGCGGTTGTTGAAGTACAGCCCGATTTGAGTGTGCGTGCCACTGCAAAAGTAGTAGGCGATTTAGCCGGGGTGCAGACTTTATCGACCATGGTCAATGAGAAAAACGAAGGGCGTTGCGCCATTACGCTCGACCCGTTGAACAAACTCCCTGGCCAGCAGCCCTACCAAGGGGTTGTGCCGCTTTTTGATGACTATCGCAACAAGATAGACAAATTTAGCGAGGTGCTGCAACACTATATGTTGCAGAGCGAACAACTCGATACCACCTTGGTCTTGGCGGCGGACGATAAATCGGCGGCTGGTTTATTGATCCAAAGGTTGCCTATCAAGGGGGAAGGTAATTTGGCCGCCAAAGCTAGCATGGCCGATGAAGACGAAATTGGTCGTAACGAAGACTACAACCGTATTTCTATTTTGGCGGCTAGTTTGAAAAGCGAAGAGTTGTTGCAGCTGGATGCCGATACGATTTTGCGACGATTGTTTTGGGAAGAAAAATTACTTCGCTTGGAAACGCTGACGCCTAGTTTTGCTTGCTCGTGTAGCCGTGAGCGTGTCGGCAATATGATCCGCAGCTTAGGTGCTGATGAAGTAGAAAGCATTTTGTCGGAGCGCAATGATGTTGAAGTAGGCTGCGATTTTTGCGGTCAGCAATACCGATTCGACGCCGTAGACGCTGCGCAAATATTTACCAGCGTAGTCAAACAAGTTCCAGGTAGTTCGGCGATTCAATAAATTAGTTTTTTTGCGAAACCAGCTTGGTAAATAGATGGTGTTCGCAAAGCCCATCGCCACATGTTTCGCACGGACCACTCCAACGCACGGGAATATCGTTGCGTCTTAATGCCGTTGCCCATTGCGGGGCTTGGGTAGCTAAACAGAACAATGCATTTTGTAAACGCTGGGTGCCTTGGCCATATACGACTTGAAACACTATGCCTTGTTTCATCAAACTTGAGCGAATCTCATGGTCGAAAGCGGATTGCGACGCACTCGAGGGTGCCAGGTCAAGCCCACAAAGCAAGGCCGCGTCTGTGTGTTCGAGCGTTTGTATGTGCGGGTTATCTAAAACTTCTAGAGGAATATGGTTGCTCTGAAAGAAACTTTCGAGTGCAAGGGTGAGTTCTGTTTTTCCAGAAGAAGGCGCGCCAAGTATGGCGACTTTCATGGGTTGAACCTGCTAATGGAGGTCTGCAACTGGCTGTTGCGCTTGTGCATGCGCTAACAATTTAACGTGCAATTTGCACAAAGATTTCGTTGGGTTTGACCATGCCAATTTCTGCTCTGGCACGCTCTTCCACCATTTCTAAGCCGTCTTTGAGATCGTGCAATTCCGCGCTCAAGCGTTCATTGGCAAGTTGTGCCGCTTGGTTGTGTTGCTTTTGCTCTTTGAGTTGTTGGCGAAGGCGCATCACATCGGGCAAGCTACCGCGTCCAAACCACAATTGGGCTTGCAACACTACAAGTAGCGCAATCAAGACCATGTGGATAGGACGCAGGATGGATAGCATGTAAGCGGTGATGGTGGCTGGGCAGGAAGTTTAAAGCGAATTAGCCTTTTTGAGGTTGTAAAAAGCCGAGCGACCTGGATAGACCGCTACATCGCCCAAGTCTTCTTCAATACGCAAGAGTTGGTTGTATTTCGCCATACGGTCAGAGCGGCTCATCGAGCCTGTTTTGATCTGACCCGCATTCAGACCCACGGCAATGTCTGCGATGGTGGAGTCTTCGGTTTCACCAGAACGGTGGCTGATCACGGCGGTGTAACCCGCGCGTTTGGCCATTTCAATCGCAGCGAAAGTCTCGGTCAAAGTGCCGATTTGGTTGATCTTGATCAGGATGGAATTCGCAATACCTTTTTCGATGCCTTCTTGGAAGATTTTGGTATTCGTCACGAACAAGTCGTCACCGACGATTTGTACTTTCTTCGCCAAGCGGTCTGTCAAAACTTTCCAGCCGTCCCAATCGCCTTCGGCCATCGCATCTTCAATGCTGATGATGGGCT
>Ga0228703_1000509_pt1 | contig 27816 bp, 28 predicted proteins | sample McNCre217_Aug_MG_3_FD_178020 | JGI IMG/M metagenome (GOLD analysis project Ga0228703, IMG submission 178020) | Freshwater microbial communities from McNutts Creek, Athens, Georgia, United States - 29-17_Aug_MG | ecosystem: Environmental > Aquatic > Freshwater > Creek | place: USA: Georgia...
CTTGCTGCGCTTTTCGCAGAGGGCTATCCAACCGCCAAGTTGGAAGCGAGTATCAACAAAAAACAGCTTCGGGTTATTTCTCCTGCCGGAGCGAATCCGTTTGTTCTGAACTTGATAGCCAAACTCCGCAGGGCCAAAGGTCTATCGAATGTGCATCTGGTGGTTGCCGCAACCGGGCACGAGGCCGAGCAACTCGGTGATGCTCTCCGTGAGCTTGAACCAGCCGCCGAGATTCTTGAGTTTCCAAGTTGGGAAACCCTGCCACACGAGCGCCTTAGCCCAAGCCCCGAGACTGTTGGAAAACGCGTTCGAGTTCTTCACCGACTTCACGAATTACAAAAAACTCCTTCCGAACATCCCGTTTATGTTTTGGCTTCAATTCGTGCCACTTTGCAACCGGTGGTGGCCGGTCTCGGAGAACATCAGGCACTGAATTTTGAGCCTGGTCGTGAATACCTTTTGCCGGAATTAACACTCAAGCTGGTTGAACTCGCTTACGAACGTGTTGACATGGTCACTCGTCGAGGTGAGTTTGCCTCTCGCGGTGGAATCTTAGACATCTTCCCAACCACTGCCGAGCACGCCGTCCGTCTCGAATTCTTTGGCGATGAGCTGGAAGAGATTCGAGAGTTTTCGGTTTCCGATCAGCGCTCGCTAAACACCGAACCGCTGAAGTTTGTTGAAATTTATCCAGCCCGCGAAGTGATCATTACGCCGTCCGTGGCGGCTAGGGCTCGTGAAATGGAGCACGAGTTTCCAAACCTGTCGACTATGCTCTCCAAGATTGCCGAAGGTATCCCTGTTGAGGGTATGGAATCTTTGGCGCCGGTTTTGGTTGAAGCAATGGTTCCCTTTTCAAACTATTTCCCAACCGACTCTGCCGTGGTAATTCTGGGGCCTGAGAAAGCAGCGGCTAGGGCTGCGTCGCTGGTGGAAACGAACGACGAATTCCTTCATGCGGCATGGGACGCCGCAGCTGAAGGTGCCACCACGCCAATCGATCTAAGTAACGGCGGCTTCATCCAGATCAAGGATTTCCTTGCCGATTTGAAGCACCACTCGTTGATTGAAATCAGCCAGTTACCTTCCGGTGAAGACGAAATCAATCTGCAGTTGCTCGACCTACCGAACTTCAACCTTGCCGAAACTTCTGTTGATCAGTGGCTTGATGACCAACTCAAAAATGGTCAAAAGGTTTTTATCACGGTTCCTGGCCATGGAACGGCTGAACGTCTTACCGAGAAACTGGCAGCACAGGGGTTGGGCGAAATTGAGGTTGCACAGGCTTCGCTAACCAAAGGTTTCGCTGCTCCCGAGAGCAAGTTCATCTTGCTCACCGAAGCCGACTATTACGGCAAGAACTCCGCCTATGTGAGCCCCAAGGCTCGCAAGCTGGCTGCTCGCAGGGGAGCGGCAGTAGACCCACTAACTCTCAAACGTGGCGACTATGTGGTTCACGAGATTCACGGAATCGGAAGGTTCTTAGAGCTCGTCACTAGAAAGAGCGGCACACCTGGCCGTCAGCATGAACGCGAATACCTTTTGGTTGAGTACGCTCCTGCGAAACGTGGTCAGCCTAACGACACCCTGTTTGTACCTACCGACAGCCTTGATCTGCTGACCCGTTATGTTGGCGGTGAGGCGCCAGTACTTTCCAAGATGGGTGGTAGCGACTGGGCGAACCAAAAGGGTCGAGCCCGCAAGGCAGTTCGCAAGATCGCCATCGATTTGGTGAAACTTTATTCGGCTCGCATGAATGCTGCCGGCCATGCGTTCGGAGCCGACACCGCTTGGCAGCGAGAGATGGAAGATGCCTTCCCCTTTGTGGAGACTCAAGATCAGTTGAACACCATCGAGGAAGTAAAACGCGACATGGAACGTTCGGTTCCGATGGATCGCCTTCTGGCAGGTGACGTAGGGTACGGAAAGACCGAGGTTGCGATCAGGGCTGCCTTCAAAGCAATTCAAGACGGCAAACAGGTAGTGATGTTGGTGCCCACTACCCTTTTAGTTCGCCAGCACACCGACACCATAGAGCGACGCTTCGAGGGTTTCCCAGTTACCGTTCGAAGTCTTTCTCGCTTCCAAACCGAAAAGGAATCGAAGGACACCATCAAGGGTTTGGCTGAGGGTTCTGTTGACATGGTGGTTGGAACCCATCGACTTTTATCGGGCAACGTAAAGTTCAAGAATCTCGGGCTAATCATCATCGATGAGGAGCAACGTTTCGGTGTTGAGCACAAGGAAAAACTCAAAGAACTCAAGGCAAACGTTGACGTGCTGGCAATGTCGGCAACCCCTATTCCGCGCACGCTCGAGATGGCTGTAACCGGTATTCGAGAAATGTCGACCTTGGCTACTCCGCCTGAAGACCGACACCCGATTCTCACCTACGTGGGCGCCTATTCCGATAAGCAGGTGACTGCGGCAATCCACCGAGAGCTACTACGCGACGGCCAGGTTTTCTTTGTTCACAACAGAGTTGAAAACATTGAATTGGTTGCCGACCGTCTGCGCGAACTTGTGCCTGAAGCTCGAATTGCCGTGGCTCACGGACAGATGAGCGAGGGGGCGTTGGAGCAAGTTGTGGTTGATTTTTGGGAAAAGAAGTTCGACGTGCTGGTTTCTACGACAATCATCGAAACCGGTATCGACATCCCGAACGCCAACACACTTATTGTCGATCGAGCTGAAAACTTTGGGCTCAGCCAGCTTCACCAGATTCGTGGACGAGTGGGCCGCAGCCGTGAACGCGCCTACGCCTACTTTTTCTATGACCCATCGAAGCCTCTCACCGAAACGGCTCACGACCGCCTGGCTACGATTGCCACAAACAATGAACTCGGTTCGGGTATGCAAGTGGCCCTGAAGGATTTAGAAATCCGTGGAGCTGGTAACCTGCTCGGCGGCGAGCAGTCTGGTCACATCGCGGGGGTAGGATTCGATCTTTACTTGCGCATGATTGGCGAAGCGGTAAACGATTTCAAGGGAATCAAACAGGAGGCGCCGGCCGAACTCAAACTTGAACTTCCAATCGAGGCGAGCATCCCTGCCACCTATATTGATTCCGAACGTCTTCGCCTTGAGGCTTACCACAAACTTTCTGCGGCAAGTAACGCTAGTAACTCTCGAGAAGATCTCGACAAGATTCTGGCCGAACTCGAAGACCGATACGGTGTGGCACCTACACCGGTTTCAAACCTTATCGATGTTATTGAGCTGCGTCAGGTTGCTAACCGCATGGAGCTCAAAGACGTTCTGTTGATCGGTCAGATGGCCAGAATCACACCAATCGAGTTCGATGAAGCTACGCAGGTTGCGTTCAGTAGAACGTACCCTGGTTCACGATATTTGTCACAGGCGAAGGTTTTGAGTGTTCCAACTCCGGTCGGTGTTTCCGACCGTGAAATGATCAACTGGACCTGGGCACTACTTGAGCAGATTAACCGTGCTGTGAAGGGCTCCAACTAGTTCTGAAGACTTTGCTGCATACAGTTCAAACTCGCCTGCCTCAAACTTCCAGCCGCCGTCGTAGTGAGCAAAGCGTCTCTGGTCAACCTCAACCGTCACTCGCTTTACTGCTCCAGCCTCGACAGTAACTTTTTCAAATCCTGCTAGCCAAAGTGGCGGACGGTTCACTGAAGAGTTCTTGCGGGATAGGTAGACCTGAACTACCTCGCTGCCAGTTCGATTGCCGGTGTTCTCAATCTCTACCGAAACAATGAGCTTCGAGTCGGTTGTTGTGGTGCCAGTCACCTCGAGGTTGCGGTACTCGAACGTGGTGTAACCAAGCCCGTGCCCGAACCAATAGTTCGGTTTTACGCCAGCTTGAATCCAGGCGCGGTAACCGATGTTCAAACCTTCGCTGTAAACGAGGTCTCCGTTCACCGGGTTGGTGTTGGTTACCGGGGCCGCAGCCAGTGAACCCCAGGTCGTTGGTAGGCGTCCTCCGGGTTCACGAGCACCGAAGATCACATCGACTAGCGCGTTTCCAAACTCTTCACCAGGGAACCATGCCAAGAGTATTGCCGAAACCTTGTCTTTCCAAGGAAGCTCAACCGGGCTTCCGGAGTTAACCACGACCACGGTGTTTGGGTTTACCGCGGCAATCGCTTCGACTAAATCGTTTTGACGTCCCGGTAGTTGCAGATCTTTGCGGTCGAAACCTTCGCTCTCAACCAGTGCGGTGGTACCAACCACCACAACGGCCACATCGGCATCGCGGGCACCCGCGATCGCAGTATCCCATTCTTCTTGAGGTGAGAGTCGAGGTGCGCGGTAGCCAAAGAAACCTGAGAACCCAGACATAAACTCTGGTAGGCCGCCGAAGAATTCGAGTTCAACCTCAACAATTTCACCTTCGTTTAACTGAAGGTCAAAGAACGTTTGGGGCGGGGCTAGGAACGCCTCGGCTAGGTCCATTCCTTCGTGAATCACCAATGTGTCGATGTGCCGAACTTCACCGTTGATTCTGTAAGTATGCGTTCCAATTCCGCCACCACCGAAGCGGTGTAGACCGTTTTCGTTGGCTTTGAATTTAGTGGTCGCTCTAAAACCCTTAACCGTTTCACCGAGGTCGGCGGTGTCAGCCAGGTAGAAACCTGCTTTACGGCTTTCGGTTAGGTGCGAATTGCCTTCACGGTCAATCCACTCGAGCGCGATTTCTCCGTCGACCAGCTGGTCTAGTGGGAAATCGTCTAAAGAATCAACGGCGTGGTACCCGGTGTAGTGAGAAACATTTACACCAGCTGCTTTGAAGCCGGAAAGTGGGTGAACCGGCGCTTCAGAAACGGTCGTGGCCGATCCACCTCCCTGAATTCGACCGTAGGCTGCGTGGGAACCAATCAACGCAACCGAAGTTTCTTTGGCTAGTGGCAGTAGCCCATTGTTTCGAACGAGCACCATGCCATCTGCTGCTACCTCACGTATAGCCTCACGCGAATCAATCGGGGTCACAGCCTTTGGTGTTGAAGCCCCAAGCGCTCCAACGCGTTTTGCCAAGAGCAAAATGCGAGCAACTTTTTCGTTGAGGGCGCTCTCTGAAACCGCTCCACCGAGCACGGCTTCTTCCAGACCCTGAGCCCATGGAGTGCGAGGCCCCGGCATGGCTAGGTCGGTTCCAGCATTGCCGGATTCAACAACTGATCGAACCGCGGTCCAGTCGCTCACCATCATGCCGTCGAATCCCCAAACTGTTGAAAGTGGGTTTCGCAGTAGAGGGTTTTCGGTTCCGGTCACACCGTTGATTCGGTTGTAACTGGCCATAATCGACCAGGTGCGTGCCTCGCGAACTGCTTGCTCGAACGGTGCCAAATAAACCTCGTGGAGGGTTTGCTCATCGACTACCGCGTTTAGCGTGAAGCGCTCATTTTCGCTGTCGTTGGCGATGTAGTGCTTTGGTGTTGCAGCAACCCCTTGGCTTTGCACACCATTTACATAGGCAACTGTCAGTTCACCGGTTAGGAACGGGTCTTCGCTGTAAGCCTCGAAGTGGCGTCCGCCGAGCGGTGAGCGGTGAAGGTTAATGGTTGGGCCGAGCACCACGTCTACGCCTTTGGAACGGGCTTCCGAGGCTGAGATGTGACCAATCTTTCCAAGTGCGCCTCGATCCCAGGTTGCAGCCACGCAGGTTGCCGATGGCAGTGTGAGGGAGGGGTGTCGTTCATCCCAGATTGGACCGCGAACACCGGTTGGCCCATCGGAAAGTGTCATTGAGCGCAAACCGATAGATGGCAGTGCGTAGGTCTTCCACATCGTTTCACCGGAGACCACCCGCACTTTTTCGGCGAGGGTCAATTTGGCAACGAGGTCGGTGATTTCGTTTGGAAATTCGGTCATGTAGCAAAAACTACTATAAAACCATTCACTCGATAGGTTTTTGAGATAACAACTTCATTGCATACGCAAATGGTTCGCGCATGTCAAAAGAATCATCCAGTAACCACTGGGTCTGTAAGCCGTCCCAGACCGCAATCAAAACCGATGCCCGAAGCCGATCCTCGGGCGAAATCTCGGACGCCTCAGCCAAGCTAGCCGCAAACTGGGCGCGAATCTTTCGATAGCGTTCCAAGAAGTAATCGTGGGCTGGGTGTTTCCGGTCGGTTGCCTCACCAACCAAGTTTGCCCAAAGCCTGGTAAGAGCCTCGTTCTCCATGTTCTCGAGCATCCGAGCATAAAAGTCTTCGGCCCAGGAAGAGCCGGTGGCCACCTCTTGGCTGTGTTCACGCTCTTCAACCAATGCCAGCAGCAACGACTCTTTGTTTGGGAAATGGTGAAGTAAACCTGCCTGAGAAAGCCCACACTCTTTCGCAATCTCACGCATTGAAGCGGCGTGAAAGCCCAGCCGACCAAACACCTCAACCGCATGCTGCAGAATCTCTTCGCGCTTTGCGGCACCCTTAGGGTAAGCCCCGCGTTTCTTCGGTTCGGTCATCTAAGAAAGATACAACACCAAAGATTGTTAGCCTTGTCAGCATGACCCAAAACAAACTCCGCACCGGCCTCATCCTGCTCATAGGTGCTCTCGGAGTTTTGCAGCCGTTCTCACTCGATCCCTACCTGGCAAACCTCAAGTTCATAGCCAGTGACCTAAACGTTTCACAAACACTGATTGCTCAGAACCTAACCGCACTCACCCTAGGCATAACCGTGGGCACCGCCGTTGCTGGTCCGCTCAGCGACGCGGTTGGTCGTAAGAAACCGATCATGTTCGCTCTGCTCGGCTACAGCGCCGCAGCCATATTTGCATCAACCGCCACAACCGTAGAACTCTTCTTCGCCGGCCGCATTCTTCAAGGCATTTTTGCAGCCTGCTCGGCGGTGGTTGCCAATGCAATGTTGCGCGATCTCTACTCGGGTAAGAACCTCATGAAAGCACTTGGACGAGCCATGCTGCTCATGGGCACCGCCTGGTTCATCGGCCCTATTTTCGGGTCTTTCCTTCAAAGCTTTACCGATTGGCGTGGCCTAGGCTTCATCCTGGCAGGGCTCGCGGCAATCCTGTTCGTCGCTGTAACGGTCAAACTCCCAGACACCATGACCAAGGACCAGCGAACCAAAACCACCGCCAAAGAAGTTGCTTCTCGGTTCGGGCATCTTCTCAAAGACAAGGTTTTTTTGAGGCTCGTGGTGGTGCAGGCCAGCATTAGCATTTCGCTTTTTGGCTACCTGAGCGTTAGCCCATTCGTCTACAGTGACGTTTACGGAATCGGAGCCACCCAGGTTGGTCTCTACCTTTCAATCAACTCGGTTGGCGCCTACGCAGGGGCTCAACTCGGCTCTTATCTCAGCATGAAATACAAGCCCCAAACAGCACTTCTGGTGTCGCTAACCATTGGCGGATTGGCCGGACTAATGCTGGTTGCAACCGCGGTATTCAACCTTGGCTTTGTTTCCTTCACCACCGCACTGGCAATTTTCACTCTCGGATTTGGTACCAGCTTCACACCTTTGCTCGGTATGGCAATGGCTGCACACCCTGAGGAAGCCGGAACAGCGGCAGCCGTAATCGCAGTTTCTGGAACTCTCGCCACAACCCTCGCCGGCCCCTACTACGCAATCCTCGACCACAAGAGTGCTATTGGTATTGGAGTGAACGACGTGATTTTCATGCTGCTCGGATTCGTAATGATGTTTGCAATCGTCAACAAGAAAATTAAGGCAACCAAGTGACCAACCTCGACGACCTTATCGCAACCGCCCACAAACTTCGCGCTCCCGGTGGATGCCCCTGGGACGCCGAGCAAACGCACGAAAGTCTGCTCACCTACCTAATCGAAGAGACCTATGAGCTGATCGATGCCGTGCAGAGCAACGATCCAGAAGCAATCAAAGAAGAACTGGGCGACGTTCTCTACAACGTCATCTTCCACTCCGACATCGCCGAAGCGAACGGCCAGTTCACCATTCAAGACGTTGCGAAGTACATGGAAGACAAGATGAAGTCTCGTCACCCACACGTATTCGGCACCGACGAAGAAAAAGAAGAGTTCGCAGCGAAAACCGGCGACGATGTTATGAAAAGCTGGGACACCCACAAGAAGAAGGAAAAGCCTGAACGCGAATCCGTTCTAGACGGTGTGCCAGTTGCAATGCCATCCCTTGCCCTAGCCAACAAAGTTGTGGGTAAAGCAGAAAAGCTTGGACTCCTTGAAAAAGGCCAAAGCCCAATTCAGGTCGAAACTGACGAAGAACTCGGCACGCTACTCCTAGCAATCGTCTCCGCAGCAAGAGTAAACGGAATCGACCCAGAAATGGCTCTACGAAAAGCCACCACCGAACTCATGGCTGACATCCGCAAGTTCGAAGTGCTTGAGGCTTCCGATGCCGGAGTTATCGCCGAAGAGCTCTAGGCTCTGGCAAACTTAAGAAATGGCTAACCAAGTAAACCCTCCTCGCGGTATGCGCGACTTCCTTCCAGAAGATAAGCGCGCGCGTGATTTGGTGTTGGGCAAGATTCGTGAGACCTATACTGCTCGCGGTTACCAGGAGATTGAAACCCCAGCGCTTGAGGATTTGGCGCGTTTGACCTCTGGTCAGGGCGGAGACAATGAGAAGTTGGCATTCCGCGTAATGAAACGTGGTGCTGAACTTGAACAGGCTTTGGAAACTTCGGGGGAGTTAGCTGATCTTGGTCTTCGCTACGACCTAACGGTTCCATTAACTCGTTACTACGCGACTAACCGAAACTCGTTGCCAACCGTTTTCAAGGCGATTCAGACCGGACCGGTTTGGCGAGCTGAGCGACCGCAGAAGGGCCGCTACCGTCAGTTTGTTCAATGTGACATCGACATAATCGGTGATTCCTCGCTGCTGGCTGAAATCGACTTGCTCACATCGTCGTTGGCTGCGCTGGATGCACTGGGGCTAACGGATGCGGTGATTCGTGTGAACCACCGGTCGTTACTGGTATCGCTTTTGGATTCGCTAGGTGTTCCAACTTCCGACCACTCTTCGGCCATGATTACCATCGACAAGCTAGACAAGATTGGTGCCGATGGCGTTGCTGCTGAGCTCGAAGAACGTTTTGGTGTTGGGGCTGCATTCTCAACATGGATTTCGGGCTTGGATGTTTCGGTAATTCCGGCTGAGCTTGCTGAGATTTTCTCGGTGGTCGGTGCTTCGCGTTTGAAGTATGACCCAACCCTGGTTCGTGGAATGGGTTACTACACCGGCCCGATCTTTGAGATTGAACACCCTGGTTCGGGTTCGTCGATTGGTGGCGGAGGCCGCTACGACGGAATGGTTGGCAAGTGGCTCGGCCAGGATGTTCCAGCCGTTGGTATTTCACTCGGTTTTGAGCGCGTAATGGACTTGGTTGATGTGTCTTTATTGGGTGCATCGGGCGATTCGGTGGTTTTGGTGCTCGAAGGCGATGTCTTGCCAAAGGCAGTGGAAATTCGCTCATCGCTGATTGCTCAGGGTTACCGAGTTCGCTTTGAGGCACGTCCCAAAAAGTTGAACAACCTACTTGAATCGATGGCGGCAAACGGGTTCACTCACTTTGCGGTATTGGATTCAACCACCGCCGAGTTGGACATTCGTCCAATCGCTTAATTGGTGTCCCGCTCACTAAACTAGACACATTACAAAGGTGTGTGTTTGACGGCATTTCGTCAGTTTTATAAAAACCCAAAATAAGGAGAAACCCTTGTCCATTATTGAAGCAATTGGTGCTCGCGAGATCCTAGACAGCCGCGGAAACCCAACCGTTGAGGTTGATGTTCTACTATCCGACGACAGTGTAGGCCGTGCTGCAGTTCCATCAGGCGCATCGACCGGTGCTTTCGAAGCGCACGAAATGCGCGATGGCGACAAGGCTCGCTACCAGGGCAAGGGTGTTCTAAAGGCTATCGAGGCTGTTATCGCTATCGACGAAGAGCTCGTTGGTTTCGACGCAACCGACCAGCGCCTGGTTGACGCCGCACTAATTTCGATCGACGGAACCGACACCAAGTCGAAGCTTGGCGCAAACGCAATTCTTGGCGTTTCACTAGCAAACGCCCGCGCTGCTGCTGAGTCGACCGGACAGCTTTTGTTCCGCTACCTAGGTGGTCCAAACGCCCACACTCTTCCAGTGCCACTGATGAACATCATCAACGGTGGAGCGCACGCAGACACCGGTGTTGACATCCAGGAGTTCATGATTGTTCCTCTAGGTGCCGAGAGCTTCACCGAAGCTGTTCGTTGGGGTGCTGAGGTTTACCACAACCTAAAGGCTCTACTTCACAGCAAGGGTCTATCGACTGGCCTAGGAGATGAGGGCGGTTTCGCACCTGAGCTTCCAACCAACGCTGCCGCTCTAGACCTAATCGCCGAGGCTGTTGAGAAGGCGGGCTACAAGCTAGGCTCACAGATTGCTCTAGCCCTAGACGTTGCTGCAACCGAGTTCTACGACGAGAAGTCGGGTAAGTACAACTTTGAGGGCCAGGAGCGCACCTCAGACGAGATGATTGCTTACTACGCAGACCTAGTTGCTAAGTATCCTTTGGTTTCGATTGAAGACCCACTAGCCGAAGACGACTGGGCTGGCTGGAGCAAGATCACTGCTGAGTTGGGCTCGAAGGTTCAGCTTGTTGGCGACGACCTATACGTAACCAACCCTGCACGTTTGCAGAAGGGTATCGATGAGAAGGCCGGTAACGCCATTCTTGTGAAGGTAAACCAGATCGGTACTCTCACCGAAACCTTGGACGCAGTATCACTAGCTCAGACTCACGGTATGAAGGCAATCATTTCGCACCGTTCGGGTGAGACCGAAGACACCTTCATCGCTGACCTAGCCGTGGCCACCAACGCCGGCCAGATCAAGACCGGTGCACCTGCACGTTCTGAGCGTGTTGCTAAGTACAACCAGTTGCTACGTATTGAGGAAGAGCTTCAGGACGCAGCTGTTTACGCTGGTCGCAACGCTTTCCCACGTTTCAAGGCCTAGTAGCTAAGACGTATTAGAAGAAACCCGAATGAAACGGCCAGGCTCAAAAAGTCCCCGCAACGTTCGGGTTTCTTCGTCTTCAGCACGAAACGTGCTCATGAATCGTTTGAACATCGATGCGCGTGCATTGGTGTTTATTGCCCTCGGTTTGGTCACCGTGATTTCTGTGGCACCGGAACTCACAACCTGGTACAACATGCAAGTTCAGATTGCCGATCTGAAAAAGCAAAACGAAGCAACCAGAAACAGTTTGAGTCAGATGAAAGAAGACTTGAAGCGTTGGGATGACCCTGCTTACGTTCGAGCCCAAGCTCGTAACCGTCTTTACTACGTGATGCCTGGTGAGATTTCGTTCCTGGTGATGGATGCCAACAAAATTAACGCCGACGATGCCAGTGGAACCGTGGGAGCGGCACTTGCTAAGGCACGCAACTCGTCGTTGGTAACTAAAAAGATTTCCACCACCAAAAGCAACTGGACCGCCAACCTGGTTGAGACAGTGGTTCGTGCCGGACTAGAACAACCAAAGGGTTAACTCATGCCACTAACCGAGGCAACTGCTGCCGATATCGCTTCGCTTGAAAAACAATTAGGTCGCACGATGCGTGACGTGGTTGGTATCGGCGCTCGCTGTGTTTGCGGTAACCCAATCGTGGTGGTTACCAAGCCTCGGCTATCGGATGGTTCGCCTTTTCCAACTTTCTACTACCTGAGTCTGCCGGCAGCAACCGCGGCGCTTTCAACTCTTGAAGCGTCTGGCTTCATGGCAACTTTGCAGGAACGTCTGGGTTCGGAACCCGAGCTAGCCGAGAGTTATCGCAAAGCTCATGAAGCATATTTGGCCGACCGCTTGGTCTACGGCGAGGTTGAAGAAATCGACGGTATTTCGGCAGGTGGAATGCCCACTCGCGTGAAGTGTTTACATGCCTTAGCCGGGCACTCCCTGGCTGCCGGGCCGGGGGTTAACCCGATTGGCGACATTGCCCTGGAAGCCTGCACCTGGAAGCAAACACGCTGCCAGTGCGACCCTACGGTCTAGCCGTTCTTGGAAGTTCGAAGGCATTCGAACCGTTAGACTTAAATCACAACAATTTCCCCTTTTCTTTTGGAAGGCACCATGCCAAAGATCCTCATCGTCGGTGGCGGTTACGCCGGTTTCTACACTGCCAAGAAGCTTGAAAAGCACTTGGGTTCAAATGAAGCCGAAGTCACACTAATTGACCCACTGCCATACATGACCTACCAGCCTTTCCTACCTGAGGTTGTTGCTGGTTCGATCGAGGCTCGTCACGCTGTGGTTTCACACCGTCGTCACCTTCGCAAGACCAACATTGTGGCCGGCAAGGTTACCAACGTTGACCACTCGAAGAAGGTTGCAACCGTTGAGCTAGCTTCGGGTGTGAAGCAGAAGTTTGAATACGACGAGATCGTTATGACCGCGGGTGCTGTTTCTCGCACCTTCCCAATTCCTGGTGTGGCTGAGAACGCTATTGGTTTGAAGAACATTGAAGAAGCGATTGAGGTTCGTAACCGCATTCTCGGAAACTTCGACAAGGCAGCTGCGCTTCCTGCGGGGCCTGCTCGAGACCGCCTCCTAACCTTTGTTGTGGTTGGTGGAGGTTTCGCCGGTATTGAAGCGTTCGCTGAAATGCGTTCGCTCGCTTCGTACCTGCTTCGCTACTACCCAACCCTCACTTTCGACGACGTGCACTTCCACCTAATCGAAGCTATGGGACGCATCATGCCTGAAGTTTCGGCTAAGACCGCCGACTGGGTTGTTGCAAACCTTGACCGTCGTGGTGCGAAGATCCACCTAAACACCCAGCTGCAGTCGGCCGATAAGGGCAAGATTCAGCTATCAACTGGTGAGACTTTCGAGTCGGACGTAATCGTCTGGACCGCCGGTGTTATGGCTCACCCTTATGTTCGTAACACCGACTTCCCACTAGACGAACGTGGTCGAATCACAGCTAAGGCAACCCTCCAGATCGTCAACGGCGATGAGGTTGTTGCAAACGCCTGGACCGCGGGAGACGTTTCGGCTGTGCCAGACCTTTCGGGCTTTGGTGTTGGAGGTTTCTGTGTTCCTAACGCTCAGCACGCTGTTCGCCAGGCCAAGCTATTGGCAAAGAACATTGTTGCCTCGCTTCGCGGTGAAGGTGTTAAGGAATACTTCCACAAGCCTCTAGGTGCTGTTGCCGGTCTTGGCATTGGCGTTGGTGTTTACCAGTGGAAGGGTCTTGCCATCAAGGGCTTAATCGCTTGGTTCATGCACCGCGGATACCACGGTCTAGCCATCCCAATGTGGGAGCGCAAGATTCGAGTATTTGCAGGTTGGATCTGGAACTTCCTACTTCGCCGCGACATCGTGGGTATCTCGGCTATGAAGGCTCCTCGCCTACAGTTTGAGACCTACGCTTCAAAGCCTGCCAAGAAGTAGCAAGTAACTCAAAGCCTGGTGGGGCCGACCAACAAGTCTGGAGCCTCATGTGGGCTCAGCTCCTTTAGCCCAATGGCAGAGGCAGACGACTTAAAATCGTCACAGTGTGGGTTCGAGTCCCACAAGGAGCACTGGAAGTTCGCTGAGAGCGTGCTGGGAATTGTTTCCAATGTCTCTGGTGCTCTTTAGCATAAGAGAGTGATGCAAGTTGCATCAAAAGGAGAAACATGGAAGCCGTCTGGATCATTCTAGCAATTGTTGCTTTGATCGGTATTTATCTTTGGGCCACCTACAACGGTCTAATCACTCTTAACACTCGCGTAGACGAGGCATGGAGCGACATCACCATTCAGCTCAAGCGTCGTGCCGACCTAATTCCAAACCTCATCGAAACCGTGAAGGGTTACGCCACTCACGAAAAAGAGGTCTTTGAGAATGTAACTAAGGCTCGCGCCGCCACCGTTTCGCCAGATGTTTTGGCTCACCCAGCCAAGGCTGCCAAGGCTGAAGGTGATTTGCAGAACACCCTGAAGAGCCTGTTTGCCGTTGCCGAAGCTTACCCACAGCTTCAGGCAAACCAGAACTTCCTATCGCTACAGCAGGAGTTAACCGACACCGAAGACAAGATTATGGCTGCGCGCCGTTTCTACAACGGTGGCGTTCGTGAGCTGAACATCAAGGTGAAACAATTCCCGCAGGTGTTGTTCGTTGGTGCACTTGGTTTCAAGGCGCGTGAGTTCTTCGAGGTTGCAGATGCGGCTTCGATTCAGGAACCACCTCAGGTCAAGTTCTAATAGGGGCGTAAATGTATCGGGCGATTGCAGCCAATAAACGCAACACGATCTTCATCATCCTGGGATTCGTTGGTCTGCTAGGTGGGCTTGCCTATGCCTGGGGTTATTACTCCGGAAATGGTTCAAGCGTTATCCCAATCATTCTTTTCGTGTTGGGTTACACCGTTTTCCAGTACTTTGCGTCCACATCAATTGCGGTGGCAATGTCTGGGGCTGTGCCAATCGAGAAGGCCGACAACCCTAGGCTTTGGCGCACAGTTGAAAACATCTCCATCGCGCAGGGAATGCCTATGCCGAAGGTTTACATCATTCCCGATGAGGCTCCAAACGCCTTTGCCACCGGCCGCAACCCACAAAACTCGGTGGTTGCAGCCACCAGCGGATTGCTTGCCATCATGGACGACAAAGAGCTCGAAGGTGTTATGGCTCACGAGATGGGTCACGTGAAGAACTACGACATTTTGGTTTCCACGATTGTGTTCGGTTTGGTTTCAGCAATCGGAATATTGGCCGACTTTGCGATGCGCATGGCGTTCTGGTCGAACATGGGTCGCCGTGACGACCGCGACAACGGCTTCGGTGCACTTATGCTCGTGGTGGGAATCGTGGGAAGTATTATCGCGTTTCTGATCGGCCCGCTAATCAATGCAGCCGTCTCGAGGCAGCGCGAATACCTTGCCGATGCAACCAGTGCAGAAATTACTAGATACCCAGAGGGATTGGCTTCGGCACTCCAAAAGTTAGGCGAATACGGCCGACCAATGCGTCGCAAGAGTTCGGCGATGGCACACATGTACATTGCCGACCCGATGAAGCCCGGAATGGTGGAACGGTTGTTCTCAACCCACCCACCGATTCCAAAACGCATCGAACGTCTAAAGCAGATTGGCGCCAAGTTCTAAAGCGACGTTGCCCTTTTGGGCAATCTCGATAGAGTCCAAGCCCTGCCATTCGGCAACCGACTGAAGGTGTTTAGCCAAAGCCGAGCTAGGGAATCGTTTAAGTTTCGATTCCTCAGCCCAACTGGACTTAACCTGCAAAGTTTTCTCCTGTCGGTTACTCTTCAAATCCAACCTGGCAATGAGTTCACCGTTATGTAGTACTGGAAGCGAGTAATAGCCGAACTTCCTTTGGGGCTCAGGAACATATATTTCGATTTTGTAGTCGAAACTGAAAATGCGACTAGTTCGGTCGCGGTTCCAGCAAACCGGATCAAACGGGCTAAGTATTGTCGTTCCGCTGTGTGTTGCAGGCGTGAGGTTTGCCTCAGGGCTTAGGTAGGCGTCGGATTGCCAGCCATCGACATCAGCTTTAAATAACCGACCATCTTCAACCAGTTCTGACAGCAGATGCGTTATTTGGGTTGCGCGAAGTCGGAAGTAGTCGGCGAGATCCTTCTGCGTAGCGATGCCCAACGACCTGGCAGATTTCACCAAAAGTTCCTTTTGGGCATCATCCTTGCTGGGCGGATTTTCCAAAAGTTGGCTGGGTAGAACCTGGTCTGGCAGTGCGTAGATACGCTTGAACTTGGTGCGACCACCCGAAACCAGTGCACCACAGTAGAACATCCGTTCCAGCGTTCGCTTGACATCACTCCAACCCCACCAAGAACCCTTCCTGGAGTGTTCTGGGTGTTCGAGGTCGCTCGTCGTGAGTGGCCCTCGCGACCTAAGTTCCTGCTCGATCCATGCGCCGAGCTTTTCATCCCAGTTGTGGTAGCGGTTGTCGCTCATGCGCCAGTGGAAGAGGGGAAGTTCATCCGTCTTAATGATTGAGGCTTCGTGAGCCCAGTACTCGATAAGTTTGGGATTGAAACCGCCGGTGAGGTCGTCTAGTTCATGTTTCTGGTATCGGCCAAGTCTGGAAAAGAGGGGCATGTAGTGTGCCCGTTCGAATACGTTCACCGAATCTACCTGAAGCAGATTGGTGCGATCAAAAACATCGAGCACAGAAGTTGGTTTATTGTCCGAGAAGCCAAGAGCGTCGAGAGCGATAGCCATTGCTTCGAGGTTAGAAAGAGTAATCGCTGGCTTCACAAACTAAACTCTAAACCAGAACAAAACCCGTGAGGACCCGATGGCAAAGCTACCAGCACCAATTGCACCGACACTCGAAGATTTTCAGAGTGCCGAGATTATTGTGCGCAAAGTTGCCAACATCACTCCAGTACTAGACAGCGTTGCCCTAAGCCAAATCACCGGAGTTCCGGTAGTGCTAAAGGCGGAAAACCTTCAGCGCACCGGAGCATACAAACTTCGCGGTGCCTATCACCGAATGAGTAAGCTCACCGCCTCCGAACGCAAAAAAGGTGTTGTTGCCGCGTCGGCAGGAAACCATGCTCAGGGAGTGGCATTGGCTGCCAAGAAACTGGGCATTAAGGCAACCATCTTTATGCCAGTAGGTGCATCACTACCCAAATACGAGGCAACCAAGCAGTATGGAGCTCAGGTTGTGCTTGAGGGTGCCGTGTTTGCGGAAACCTTAGCCGCTGCGCAAGCCTATGCCGCAAAGAAGGGCGCGATCTTCATCCCTCCCTACGACCACCTAGATGTGGTGCTTGGCCAGGGAACAGTTGGTTTGGAGATTCTCGATCAGGTTCCAGACGTTGAAAACATCATTGTGGCGATTGGTGGCGGTGGTTTAGCAGCCGGTGTTGCCACCGCAGCCAAACTTTGGGCGGCCAAAAATAAACGCAAAATTAAGGTTTTTGGTGTGCAGTCCGAGAACACTTCGGCCTATATTCCTTCGCTCAAAGCTGGCAAGCCGGTCAAAATCGAAGCAAGCCGAACCATCGCCGATGGCATCGCGGTGAACCTTCCCGGCAAGATTCCGTTCGAATTGATTTCCAAAAACATCGACAAAGTTGTTTCGGTCAGTGACGAAGATATGTCGAAGGCGATTTTGCTACTGCTGGAGCGAGCCAAACTTGTAGTTGAGCCAGCCGGTGCTGCACCCGTAGCGGCTTTACTTTCTGGCGCAATCAAGCCAAAGGGTAAAACCGTGGTTGTGCTTTCCGGCGGCAACATCGACCCGCTACTTCTCACCAAAGTTATTTCACACGGTTTGGTGGCTGCCGAGCGCTACACAGACGTTTCGGTAATGCTTCCCGATCGTCCTGGTCAGCTCGTAAAAACCGCGGAGGCGATTGCCAGCGTTCAGGGAAACGTAGTTGAAGTTTTGCACACCAGAAACGGTAAAGGCCTCGAAATCAGTGAAGTAGAACTGAGGCTCTCGGTGGAGACTTCTGGTCACGCTCACCGAGAGCAAGTCTTCAAGGCTTTGAAAGACGCCGGCTTGAACCCGAAGTCAAACAACTAACCTGCGAAGGTTTCGACTTTCAAGATTTTGACCGAAATGGTTTTACCCATCGGAGTTTTGTAACTAGCTTCTTCTCCAACCTTCTTGCCGAGGATTGCGTTACCAATCGGCGATGATGGTGAGTAAACCGTGATGTGGTCTTCGGCGATTTCTGCAGAACCCAACAAGAAACTCGTTTCGCTTCCATTGAGTTCAACAGTAATTAGCATGCCCTGCTCAACAACTCCGTGAGAGGCGGGAGGTTCCCCAACAACTGCACTCTCGAGGATGCGCTCCAAACGGTATATGCGGGCTTCAATCTTGCCCTGTTCTTCCTTGGCTGCGTGATAGCCACCGTTTTCTTTTAGGTCGCCTTCGGCACGAGCTTCGGCAATTCGGTTGGCAATGTCGGTTCTACCGAACGTTAGCAGGTGCTCTAGTTCGGCAGCGAGACGATCAAACGCCTCCTGTGTTAGCCAGGTTGGTTCTTCAGACATTTGATTATTCTATTTGACCGAGCAACCGTCGGCCTTCATGACCGACGCCGGAACGACGGTTTTGACAACAATGGAAAGCGCCCTGGTGTCGTCGTTGTTTGCCGGAATTAGAACCTCACTGTAGCCAACAATGGCGCCAGCTGCGTTGTATGCCTTGAAAACGCAGGTGGCTGGGGTATCGCCTGTGAGTGCGGTGAAATTGCCCTTAATGTGGGTAGCGTCGATTTGTTCGTAGCTAGTAAGTTCTGCACTCGCAACAGGCTTGCCAAGAAAACTCGCGTAGATTGCGAACGAGAAAAAAACACTGGCAAGAAGCGCAACTCCCACAACAACCCAAGGTTTACGCTTTTCGGTACTACGTCCGTAGCGTTCCTGAAGAACGTCATTGCTTTGGCTCATGCTTCTAGGGTAGCGAACATTTCGGGGCATACTTAAACCATGCAGTTTTTGAACATCTTGGCAGCCTTTTCGCCTAAGTCTGAAGTGGTAGATCCGCTAACCGACCCCAATAAGCTCTACTACAGCCCTGGTGTGATTGGGTTCCTTGCCGTTTTCCTTCTAATGCTTGCCGCAACTTTCCTAATTCTCGACATGGTTCGCCGAGTTCGTCGCGTTCGCTACCGCAACGAGATTCAGGCTAAGTTAGCCAGCGAAGCTTCCACTAAGGGGCGCAAGACAGATAAGTAACGCCGCCGTCCAGTGGGCACCAAAAGCCAGGACGGTTAGTGTGTGGAAAATCTCGTGAAAGCCAAAGTGCTTTGGCCACGGGTTTGGTTTCTTGAAACCGTAAACCAGTGCACCAATCGTGTAGGCAAGACCACCGGCGAGAATTAACACCATCATTGGCATGTTTGCCGCCATGAAGTCTTGAACGTAAACGAAGGCACCCCAACCCATTCCAATGTAGATCGGCACATAAAGCCAGCGTGGTGCGTTGATCCAAAACACTCGGAAGAGAATTCCGATAAGGGTCATCGACCATATCAGGATCAAAAGCAGCAAACCTTTGTTGAATGGCAGAGCTAACATCGTCATCGGCGTGTAGCTTCCGGCAATCAAAAGAAAAATGTTTGCGTGGTCGATACGTTTGAGAATCAGTTTGGTTTTTGGTTTCCAATTGAAACGGTGATACAGGGCGGAATTTCCAAAAAGTAGAAAAGATGAAGCAAAGAAAATCGAAGCTGCAACTTTACCTGCAGCGCCTTGTGCGAACACGATGAGCAAAACTCCACCCGCGATGACGATAGGTAGTATCCCTGCGTGGAGCCAACCGCGAAGCGTTGGCTTGGTTTCCTGAACCACCGGAAAACCGGAAGAAACTGGCAGATAGATGGACTGCGTATCGTCCATGTTTGGCTTGTCCATAACCTCAACACTAGTAGCCTAGAAACGTGCGAAACCTGATTTATCGGATTTACGAGGGACGTTTGGCTTCCCAGCTAACGCCTTCGGCACAACCTCGCCACATTGGCGTTATTTTGGATGGGAATCGTCGTTGGGCAGCACTCAAAGACGGTCACACCGCCAAGGATGGCCACACCGCTGGAGCTCTGAAAACCAAAGAGTTCCTAACCTGGTGCAGCGATCTGAACATCAACCTGGTGACCCTCTACATGCTTTCAACCGACAACCTCACCAATCGTGGTAGCCAAGAGCTTGAAGACTTGATCGAAGTGATAGATGACCTGGTGAAGACCCTTGCCGAAGCAAAGCGTTGGAAACTTCAACTTGTGGGCGATCGCGCAATGCTTCCGGAGCAACTTGCCAAGACTATTGCCGAGGCCGAGAAGTCGACATCGAAACTCAAAGGCACTCATGTGAATCTAGCGGTTGCTTACGGAGGGCGCCACGAAATCACTGATGCGGTGAAGAGCATTCTCGCCAGCCACAAAGAACTGAGTATCGACCAGTTGGCAGAGAAACTGACCCCCGAACTTATTACCAAACACCTCTACACCTCAGGGCAACCAGACCCAGACCTGGTGATTCGAACCTCCGGTGAACAGCGCCTTTCCGGATTCCTTCTCTGGCAGAGCGCTAACTCCGAGTTCTACTTCGAGGAAGCCCTTTGGCCAGATTTCCGCAAGGTTGACTTCCTTCGAGCCATTCGTGCGTTTGAACGTCGGCACCGTCGTTTCGGTTCCTAAACTTTTCGGTTAACTTTTGTTTGATTAAGCGTGTCGCGACGAATCACAAAACTGCTCGAGGTCTAATCTCACATCAAGACCACCAGCGAGGAGTCCTAGTGCCTAGAAGCAGCGCCGAAAGTTCCAAATCAGTCTCAAAGTCGGATCAGGGTTTACGAACTTATGTGCTCGACACCTCAGTTTTGCTTTCAGATCCGAAAGCCCTGTTTAGGTTTAAAGAACAGTCGGTGGTCATTCCAATCGTTGTGATCAACGAACTTGAAAAGAAACGCAATGACCCTGAGATTGGTTACTTCGCTAGGCAGGCGTTGCGTTCGCTTGATGACCTTCGCCAACAGCACGAGCGTCTAGATTTCCCAATCGAGGTTGGCGATGGTGGAACCCTCAGGGTTGAACTCAACCACATCGACCAGTCGGTGTTGCCGGTTGGATTCCAGCTCGGAGACAACGACTCGCGCATCCTTGCCGTAGCGTTCAACCTTGCCAGTGAAGGCAACGACGTCACTGTAGTTTCGCAAGATCTACCACTTCGAGTGAAGGTTGCTTCGCTTGGAATGCGGGCTGAGGAATACCGCAACAACCTTGCGGTTGATTCTGGTTGGACCGGTCAGGCTCAGATCACCATCAGCGGCGACGAGATGAATGAGCTTTATGAAAACAACGAAGTGTTGGTTGAGCAAACTATCGGAATGCCGGTAAACACTGGTTTGGTTATTTCAAGTGAACGTGGGCAAGCGCTTGGCAGAGTTACCCGCGACGGCAGAATTCAAGCTGTTCGTGGCGACCGGGACGTCTTCGGTGTTCACGGCCGCAGCGCCGAGCAGAAACTTGCCATCAACCTCCTTCTAGATTCCGATGTGGGAATCGTTAGCCTAGGCGGCAGGGCCGGAACCGGTAAGTCGGCTCTCGCTCTTTGTGCAGCGCTAGAGGCCGTTCTCGAACGTCGCGCCCATAAGAAGATTATGGTTTTCCGCCCAATCTATGCTGTCGGTGGGCAAGACCTTGGCTACCTTCCGGGTAGCGAAGGGGAGAAGATGAACCCTTGGGGTCAGGCAATCTTCGACACCCTTGGTGCTTTGGTTTCAAAAGAGGTAGTGAATCACGTGGTTGAGCGCGGAATCCTCGAAGTGCTTCCGCTAACTCACATTCGCGGCCGATCGCTTCACGACGCCTTCGTGATTGTCGACGAAGCGCAGTCGCTCGAGCGCAACGTTCTGCTCACTGTCCTTAGCCGAATCGGGCAAAACTCCAAAGTTGTGCTCACCCACGACGTTGCTCAGCGCGACAACCTTCGTGTGGGTCGCCACGATGGAATCGCTGCGGTTATCGAAGCTCTCAAGGGCCAAGAACTCTTCGGGCACGTAACTCTCATGCGTTCAGAACGATCTGCCATCGCTGCTCTGGTTACGGACCTACTAGATAATTAGTTCATGACCACTTACGCAGCCATCGAGAAAATGCTCGGTGAATACTTCGACGTTATGCACACGCAAGACATGGTGAAATTCGACCGTGTCTTCAACGAAAACGTGACCCTCTACAGCGCCCAGACTGGTGAACTGAATAAGCGTCCGTTCGATGTCTATCGTGAAGCCGTGGTTAACCGCGAATCCCCAGAATCTAAAGGCGAACGGCGCAACGAGAAGATCTTGATGATTGACGTGCTCTCCGATACAGCGGCATTAGCGAAAGTTCAGCTGGAGATGTTCGGCGGTGTCATGCAAGACTACCTAACCCTCATTTATCTGGACGGCCGTTGGCAGATCATCTCCAAGATTTGGGAGCGTGTCGGCGACGTCGACTAACTTGTGGAAAACTTCCCAGCAGGTATTTGCTTTGGCGCTACCTTGTTGGGATGTTTCCTTTGATCGGCATCACCTATTTCGCCGCAACAACCATTCCGCTCGTGCTCTACGACATCAGAGAGCGAAGGCTGCCTAACAAAATCACCCTCCCCGGTTTAGCGGTTGTTCTCATTTCTCTTGCAGTCACCATGGAGTGGGGCCGGTTTCTAATTGCTTTAGGAATCAGCGTTTTGCTTTTTGTTGTCGGAACACTGATCTCCCTCAAGGGTTGGATTGGGATGGGTGACGTGAAACTCTTCACCGGCCTATCAATGCTTCTAGCCTGGTTTGATCCGTCTTTGGTATGGCAAGCCAGCCTTTGGGCATTCGGCATTGCCGCTGTATTTGTGATTGTTGGGTTTGTTGCCAAAAAGATGACGGCCCGGAGCACAATCGCTCTCGGGCCGTATCTTTTGATTGGTTTTTGGGTGGCTATCTTTACGCCGGCTTGGTCATCGATAGCACATTGAGCGCCTTGTCGAGTTGTTCCATGCTGAGTTTCTCGCCATCAACATAGCCAAGTTCGATGGTAGCTTCACGCACGGTAATGCTTTTAGCTACGGCATGCTTGGCAATCTTTGCTGCTGCCTCGTAACCGATGAACTTGTTCAAAGGGGTAACGATGCTTGGGCTCGATTCGGCGAGGGCAAGAGCACGCTCTTCATTCACTTCAAGGCCTTCAATGGTCTTGTCGGCAAGTAGGCGCATGCTGTTGCTGAGTAGACGAATTGACTCAAGTAGTGCGTTACCCATAACAGGGATCGCAACGTTGAGTTCAAAGTTTCCGGTGGCACCAGCCCAGGCAACGGTTGCGTCGTTTCCGATTACACGTGCGCAAACCATCATTACGGCTTCAGGGATAACCGGGTTCACCTTTCCAGGCATGATTGACGAACCTGGCTGAAGGTCTGGAATGTGAAGTTCGCCAAGACCTGCGTTTGGTCCGGAACCCATCCAGCGAAGGTCGTTGTTAATCTTGGTGAGGCTCACTGCAAGTACGCGAAGAGCACCCATCCCTTCAACCAGCGCATCACGCGCACCCTGCGCTTCGAAGTGGTCGCGGGCTTCGGTGATTGGAAGTTTGGTTTCGGCTGCAAGCAGACGGATAACTTCTTGAGGGAAACCCTTAGGAGTGTTGATTCCGGTGCCAACAGCGGTTCCACCTAGAGGAACCTCGGCAACGCGAACGATGGTGCCTTGAACGCGCTCAATCGCGTAGCGAATCTGAGCGGCATAACCGCCAAACTCTTGGCCTAGGGTTACCGGAGTTGCATCCATAAGGTGGGTGCGGCCGGCCTTAACAACGGTTGCCCAAAGCTTGGCCTTCTTCTCAAGCGAGGTGGCAAGGTGGTCGAGAGCTGGAAGCAGATCGTGAATCAAAGCAGAAGTTACTGCAACGTGAACGCTGGTCGGGAAGACATCGTTGCTCGACTGGCTGGCATTAACGTGATCGTTTGGGTGAACGTTCTCGCCAAGAATCTTGGTGGCAAGAGTTGCCAGAACCTCGTTCATGTTCATGTTTGACGAAGTTCCAGAGCCAGTCTGGAAAATGTCTACAGGGAACTCGCCGTCGTGTTTGCCGCTGATCACAGCATCGGCTGCTTCGGCGATGGCTTTGGCAACTTCAGGCTTCAAAACATTGAGGCTGGCATTGGCAAGCGCCGCCGACTTCTTGATCTGGGCAAGCGCCGCGATGTGAGCGCGCTCAAGGGTTGTGCCGGAGATAGGGAAGTTCTCTACGGCACGCTGGGTCTGTGCGCTGTAAAGGGCGTTTAGAGGTACTTTTACTTCACCCATGGTGTCGTGTTCGATGCGGTATTCCACGTTGAAACCTTTCGTTTAGGCGATGTCGCCGTGAGTTACTAGGGGATGGATCTCTCCGAGAGCGAGCTTGTAGTTTGCTCCAACCACACCCAATTTACCTTCCTTCACGGCTTTCGCGATGAGGGTCGAACGACTAAGTAGGTCGTCGATGGTGTCTTGGATGTGAAGTTCTGTGATGTCGTCGATGTCTTTCTTGCCTGCGGCGTAAGACTGGGTGACGGTGGGGGCAATTCTGGCAACGATGTTGTGAATGAATTCACCCTGGCTTACGAGGTTGCCTTCCTTGGCGTCGATGGTGGCACGAATAGCTCCGCATTCATCATGACCTAAGACGAGAATTAGTGGAACCTTCAATACTTCAACCGCATATTCGAGCGAACCAAGAATCGTTTCTGCAATTACCTGACCGGCATTTCGAACTACAAAAAGATCGCCTAGACCAACGTCGAAGATAATTTCTGCCGAAAGTCGGGAGTCTGAACAACCAAAGAGTGCAGCGAATGGTCGTTGAATTTCTGCAACCGATTCACGACGGTCTACATCCTGACGGGGGTGGGCGGGCTGGCCCGAAACAAAGTGTTTATTTCCTTCGAGAAGCGCGGCCCAAGCCTCTTTGGGGGTTTGTGGTCTGTGATATGCCATTACTTGTCCTCCAACTTTTTCTCGATCGCTTTGGTGAACTGCACGAATTCATCGGCATTTCCGTCGCCGTAAATCATTAAGGCGTCAGCGCCCACATTGGCTATCCATATGGTGTCTTTGGTTTTTGGAGGGTTGTTGACTTTAGGGGATTTGAAAATGCCCCAAACAATCGTTGAACCAGCGTTCCTGTAGTTCTTCTCGAGAACAACATCTTTCAGAGTAAGTGCCAACCAGGTTGGGTTCACCCCAAAGGCTTGAGTGAAACCGATGTACTGGTTTTTTGCGCCAACGAAACCTGCCTCGAAACGAGGAACGGCATCAACCGGGGTGGCCAGCCAGGTGGCTTTGTTACTCCACCAACCTTTTGGAAGTTCTGGAACGATGATTGCTTGCTTACTCGACGTTGCTGCTTGCTGCGCAATAGCTGTGTAATCAACGTGCGGGATTCTAGAACTGTCGTCGCGAGGAACAACAAGCACCAACATCAAAACCATGCCGGCGGTTGCTAGCAGGGAGAGCAGAAGGTTGTTTACCGTCTGCTTGGCTCTGCGTTCCTTGGCTGCCTGATCGCTCAACTATTTGTCTTTCAGGGCCTCGTCGATTTTGGCTTTAGCCCCAGCCAAAAGGCTTTGGCAGTGTTTTGCCAACGCTTCGCCGCGCTCCCACAGCTCCATACTCTTGTCTAGAGTTACCGAACCGGCCTCAAGGTCTGTTAAAACTTTGACGAGCTCGTCGCGAGCCTGTTCGTAGGAAAGCTTCGCGATATCGTCGTTGTTTTTCTCTGCCATGGTTCCTCCAGTTTAATTCAGTTTGAGGTTGCCTCGAGTTCGCCGCCTGAGAGACGAACCCTAAGTTTGGTTCCCGCCTTAACCTTTTTCGGATCGGTTAACACATGACCATCGGAGTCGCGAACCACAGAGTAGCCGCGATCGAGAGTGCCTTGCGGGGAGAGCGATTTCAAAACCTGAGTTCTAGAAACATGCTGGGTGGTCTCGCGTTCAACTGAAAGCTCAATTTCACCGCGCAGCTCGTCGAGAGTTCTTTCCAGATCCTGTTGCTTTTCATCTAGAAAAACGTATGGGTTGGTCATGATTGGGCGAGAGACAACCTGTGCCAGTAGGTCAGTTTGGACAGCCACATAGTGGCCAATCTTGTTTACGATGCGACCCAAAACATCGCCAATTCGGTGCAGTTCCTCACCAACATCGGGAACCACCCGTTTGGCGGCATCGGTAGGGGTTGAAGCGCGGAGGTCGGCAACATCGTCCAAGACCGGACGGTCGGCTTCGTGGCCGATTGCCGAGACGATAGGTGTCCTAGCCGCGGCCGCTGCGCGAACCACTCGTTCATCGCTGAAACCAATTAGGTCAAGGAAAGCACCACCGCCACGAGCAATGATGATCACATCGACCTCGGGGTTCGCATCCAGTTTCGCGATGGCATCAACCACTGCCGCAGGGCAAGCTTCGCCCTGCACCGGAACGTACACTTTCTCAAACTGTGCGTTTGGGAAACGAAGCAGAACATTTTGAACAACATCCTGCTCAGCATCCGAGTTCTGAGCGGTAATTAAACCGATTCGGTTAGGAAGAAACGGCAGCGGCTGCCGTTTAGTTTCATCAATCAAACCTTCGGCTCGAAGTTTTGCTCGAAGTGCTTCCAACTGCGCAAGCAGGTCTCCAAGACCAACCTTCTTCATACTGGTTACATTCAGGGAAAGCTTTCCGCCTGGCTGATAAAAGTTGAGCTTTCCGGTAACCACAACGCGATCAGAATCGTTGAAAACCTCGGTGAAAGCTGAGGTTACACTGCGCCAAATTGTGAGATCGAGAACAGCACCGCCGTTGACGTCGCGGAGTTGAGGGTAGGCGTGACCTGAAGGGCCAACTTTGAACTTGATTAGTTCACCTTCGATACGCGCGGTTGGCCACTTGTTGATTGCCTGATGCACGCGCTCATTGAATTCGGAAACCGAGTAGGGGCGGGAGTCGTCCGACGTTTCAGCCGTCAAATCTTCACTCATTTAGACCCTCATACTCGCCCAGATAGAATTATCAGGTGGTTGAAAACAAGGATACCGAACAGACCGGACACAAGAAGGTCCTGTTGGCCTCGCCTCGAGGCTATTGCGCCGGAGTTGACCGCGCGGTAATCGCCGTTGAGAAAGCTCTCGACCACTATGGAGCGCCGGTTTATGTGCGAAAGCAGATCGTTCACAACGTCCATGTTGTTTCCACACTAGAAAAACGTGGTGCAATCTTTGTTGACGAGGTCGACGAAGTGCCAACCGGCAGCATCCTCGTTTTCAGTGCACACGGTGTTTCGCCTGCCGTGGTTAAAGCTGCCGAAGAGCGTGGACTTCAAACCATCGACGCCACCTGCCCACTGGTAACGAAGGTTCACCGCGAAGTTCAGCGCTTCGCCAAAGAAAACTACGACATCTTGCTGGTGGGTCACGAAGGTCATGAAGAGGTTGAGGGCACTGCCGGTGAAGCCCCAGAAATTGTCCAAGTTGTAGATCAGGACGAAAGCATCAGCAAGGTAACTATCAAAGACCCTGAGAAAGTTATTTGGCTGAGCCAAACTACCCTAAGCGTGGACGAAACCATGGAGACCGTAACCAAACTTCGCGAGAAGTTCCCAACGCTTCAGAACCCACCCAGCGACGACATTTGCTACGCAACCCAAAACCGTCAGGTTGCCATCAAAAAGGTCGGACAAGCAAGTGACCTTGTAGTAGTCGTTGGTTCAGCGAACTCATCCAACACTGTTCGCCTCGTTGAAGTAGCGCTTCAAGCTGGAGCCAAAGCCGCTTACCGAATCGACTACGCCAGCGAAATGAAAGACGAATGGTTCGAAGGCGTTGAAACGGTTGGCGTTTCATCTGGAGCTTCTGTTCCAGAAGAGCTCGTTCAAGAAGTTGTTCAAGATCTAGCCAAGCGCGGCTTTGGTGATGTTGAAACCGTTCAGACCGCCGAAGAAGATGTGCAGTTCTCGCTTCCAAAGGAACTTCGCAAAGATCTCAAATCTGCCGGTGAAGACACTTCAAACAAAACCAGGCGATGAATCGTTCTTCTGGAACTGAAATGTTCTTCACTTGGTTGGGTGACCTTTTCACCAAGCATCCCATAACGTTTCTTCTCGCGCTCCCTATTTCAATTTACGTAACTTATGTGGTCGTCAAATTTATCGTCGACGACGTCAAAGCTCGAAACAAAAAATTAGGGATGAATCCTAGAAACGATACGCCCGAGGGCGGATGGAATGTTATCACCATGGTCGGATTATTGTTTTGCGGGTTATTTTTTGCCACCTATTGGCTAATCAACTGGATTGGTTCTTGGCTCCTAGCTACCCCAAATTTTTAAAGAAAGCAAAAAGGGCCCACTCTTTCGAGC
>Ga0228703_1000510_pt1 | contig 27814 bp, 23 predicted proteins | sample McNCre217_Aug_MG_3_FD_178020 | JGI IMG/M metagenome (GOLD analysis project Ga0228703, IMG submission 178020) | Freshwater microbial communities from McNutts Creek, Athens, Georgia, United States - 29-17_Aug_MG | ecosystem: Environmental > Aquatic > Freshwater > Creek | place: USA: Georgia...
TTTCAGCTGATCGCTGCCATGAACCCCTGCCCTTGCGGCTACCTGGGCAGCACAGTCAAGGCCTGCCGCTGTTCGCCCGATCAGGTCAGCCGCTACCAAGGCAAACTCAGCGGCCCTTTGCTCGACCGGATCGACTTGCACATCGAAGTCAATAGCCTGCGGCCCGAGGCGCTGCTGCAAGCCAGCCCCGGCGAAAGCACCGAGGCCATTGCCGCACGCAGTCTGGCCGCACGGGAGCGGGCCATGGCACGACAAGGCTGCAGCAACCAGGCTTTGCAAGGCCAGTCCCTGGACGTGCAACTCCAGCTGACCCCTGCCACCACCGCCTTAGTGCAGAAAGTGGCCACCCAGCTGGGCTGGAGCGGACGAGGCACGCACCGGGCGCTGCGGGTGGCACGCACGATTGCCGACCTGGCAAGCAGCGAACAGGTGCTGCCCGCCCATTTCGCCGAGGCGGTGCAATACCGGCGGGTGCTCAAAGAGCAGTGAGCCAGGCCACATCCTGTTACAGCTGCCAAGCCATGGACCAGGCGCATCGTCAACGCCTGCGCCGCAGGCCACGTTGAACACCCAATCCTGAAACGAGGTGCTCCATGAAAAAAATCCTGCAAACCCTGGGCCTGGTGGCCGTGCTGGCCAGTGTGAGTGGTCAAGCCCTGGCCGATGGTGGCCACCGCGGCTGGGACCGTGGCTGGGAACACGAGCGCCACGGCCATGGTTACCGCTCCGGCGGCAACTGGGTCGCCCCCCTGATTGCTCTGGGGGTGGCCGGTGCAGTATGGAGCGCTTCGGCACGCCCGGCCCCCACCTACGTGGCCCCTGCAGTGACCTACTACCCACCTCAACCGACCCCCAGTGCGTCTTACTACTGCGCATCGTCGAGCCAGTTTTACCCCTACACCACGTACTGCCCTGAAGGCTGGCAACTGGTGCAACCCGCTTACCGCTGATCCGTTACTGCGCCAGCAGTGCACGCGGGCGACAACCCGAGGACATGAATTGCGTCATGCTTGGGGCAGGCATGCACCCGACTTACTCACACTCTCCCGTCACTCGCCTGAGCGCTTTCAGCGGCTGGCTCTCCCTGCCCCAGCTCATCACCTGGGGCAGCGTTTTCTACACCTTCTCATTGCTCATGGCACCACTCGAAGCAGAGCTGGACATGACACGTGCGCAGTCTTCGCTGGCTTTCAGTCTGGCCTTGCTGGCCGAGGGCGCCGGGGCCTGGCTGGTGGGCCGCTGGATCGACCAGGGCCATGAACGCGCCGTCATGGCGCTCGGTTCGGCCTGGGTGGGCGCGGGCCTGCTGGCCCACAGTCTGGTGTCTTCCTTGTGGGGGTTTTACGCCGTCTGGGTCTGGCTGGGCCTGGGCATGGCAGCCACGCTGTACACACCGGCTTTTGCGGTGGTGACGCGGCGCTATCCACAGGACTTCCGGCGCGCCATCATCACGCTCACTTTTCTGGGTGGACTGGCCAGCACCGTGTTCATCCCGTTGTCGAGCTGGTGGATTGAACTGTGGGGCTGGCGTCATGCCTTGTGGGCCCTGGCGGCGATCCAGCTGCTGCTGTGCGCGCCCCTGCATGCCTGGTTGCTGCAAGGTGTGCGGCAACACCCCCACCACCATGCGCAGCAGGTCCAGAGCTCGGTGCGGCAACACTTGAAAGCCCCGTTCTGGTTGCTGGCCTTGTTCATGGTGCTCATGATGTCGATCACATCGGCGCTGCCAGCGCACATGATCAACCTGCTGCAAGAGGCTGGACTGTCTCCGGCCTGGGTGGTGGCAGTGCCCGCCGCGATTGGTGTGATCCAGGTGCTGGGCCGCTTGCTGCTGTTCGTGTTCGAGCGGCATTGGAATGTGCACACCGCCAACCGCTGGATTCCCAGCCTGATCCCGATGGGGCTGCTGGCCCTGGTGGTGGGTGGCGTGACCCCAGACGCCGCCATCGTGTTTGTGTTGTTCTTTGGCCTGGGCAATGGCCTCAACACCATCGTCAAGGGCACGGCCATGGCGCAGTATGTGAGCGCCGCACATGTGGGCCAACTCAACGGCGTGCTGGGCATGCCCGTGGCCCTGGCACGCGCTGCCGCCCCCCTGATGCTGGGCGTGCTGTGGTCGCCCACGCAGGGCTACACCTACGGTCTGTGGTGGATGCTTTGTGCCAGCCTGCTGGGCATGGCCGCGCTTTGGGCGGCGCAGGCCATGGCCCTGAAACGGTAAGGCTTCAGAGGTTAGGCGCCAGCAAGCGCTGCAAGTCCGTCACCTCAACCCCGCTGCGCTGTGCCAGATCCTGCACCTGGTCATCGCCCACTTTGCCCACGTTGAAATACTGCGCCTCAGGGTGGGCGATGTAGAAACCGCTCACGCTGGCCGCAGGCGTCATGGCCAGGCTCTCGGTCAGGCCCATGCCGATCTCTTGGCACTGCAGCAGCTCGAACATGGCTTTTTTGGCGCTGTGGTCGGGGCAAGCCGGGTAGCCGGGTGCGGGGCGGATGCCCTGGTATTTCTCGGCGATCAGCGCTTCGTTGCTCAGGGCTTCGCCTGCGGCATAGCCCCACAGGTCGGTGCGCACTTTCTGGTGCAGACACTCGGCCAGTGCTTCGGCCAGGCGGTCGGCCAGTGACTTGAGCATGATGGCGCTGTAGTCGTCGTGCGCGGCCTCAAAGGCCTCGGCACGCTTGTCGGCCCCAATGCCTGCCGTCACGGCAAACACGCCCACATGGTCTTGGGCCACGCCTTGCGGTGCCACGAAGTCGGCCAGGCAGCGGCTGGGGCGCATCACGCCTTCAATGCGCTGTTTCTCGGTCTGCTGACGCAAGCCGCGCCACGTCATGGCCACTTGATTGCGTGACTCATCGGTGTACAGCGCGATGTCGTCGTCATCCACGCTGTTGGCGGGGTACAGGCCCAGCACCGCGTTGGCCGTGACCCAGCGACCATCAATGATTTTTTGCAGCATGGCCTGGCCGTCGGCCAACACCTTGCGCGCCTGCTCGCCCACCACCTCGTCTTGCAGGATGGCGGGGTAAGGTCCGGCCAGGTCCCAGGTCTGGAAGAAAGGGCCCCAGTCGATGTACTGCGCAATCTCGGCCAGGTCGTAGTTCTTGAACACGCGGCGGCCAATGAACTTGGGCGCAGCGGGCACGCCCTTGGACCAGTCGATCGGCGTCTTGTTGGCACGGGCCTGCACTAGCGTCCACAGAGGCGTTTGCTTTTTGCCCGCGTGCTGCTCGCGCACCTTGGTGTAATCGGCATTCAGCTCGGCAATGTAGTTGGCCGCCTGCTCGGACAGCAAGCCCTGCGCCACGCTCACGCTGCGCGAAGCGTCGGGCACATAGACCACCGGACCGCTGTAGTTGGGCGCGATCTTGACGGCGGTGTGCACGCGGCTGCAGGTGGCCCCACCGATCAAGAGCGGGATCTGGCGCTCGCGGAAGTACGGGTCTTTTTCCATCTCGGAGGCCACGTACTGCATCTCTTCGAGGCTGGGCGTGATCAGGCCCGACAAACCAATGATGTCGGCGTTTTCTTCCTTGGCCTTGGCCAAAATTTCGTGGCAGGGCACCATCACGCCCATGTTCACCACTTCAAAGTTGTTGCACTGCAGAACCACGGTGACGATGTTCTTGCCGATGTCGTGCACATCGCCCTTGACGGTGGCGATCACGATCTTGCCTTTGGCTTTTACATCAGCACCTGCGGCCTGCTGGGCGGCTTTTTCGGCTTCGATGTAGGGCAGCAAATGCGCCACGGCCTGCTTCATCACGCGGGCGCTCTTGACCACCTGCGGCAAAAACATCTTGCCCTGACCGAACAGGTCGCCGACCACGTTCATGCCGTCCATGAGCGGACCTTCGATCACATGCAGCGGGCGACCACCTTGGGCCAAGACCTCTTGGTAAGCCGCTTCGGTGTCTTCGTTGATGAAGTCGGTGATGCCATGCACCAGCGCGTGGCTCAGGCGCTGCGCCACACCCACCGGCGCCTCGGGCGTACCGCGCCAGGCCAGCTTGCTGCTTTCGTCCTTGGCCGCGCCTTTGGCGGTGTCGGCAATTTCGACCAAACGCTCGCTGGCATCGGCGCGGCGGTTGAGCACCACGTCTTCCACCCGCTCCCGCAGCGTGGCTTCGAGTTCGTCATACACGCCGACCATGCCCGCATTCACGATGCCCATGTCCATGCCCGCCTGGATGGCGTGGTACAGGAACACGGTGTGGATCGCCTCGCGCACCGGGTCGTTGCCACGGAAGCTGAAAGACACATTCGACACACCGCCCGACACCTTGGCCCCAGGCAGGTTCTGCTTGATCCAGCGCGTGGCCTCAATGAAGTCCACCGCGTAGTTGTTGTGCTCTTCGATGCCGGTGGCAATCGCAAAGATGTTGGGATCAAAAATGATGTCTTCAGGCGGGAAGCCCACCTCATCGACCAACACGCGGTAAGCGCGTTCGCAAATCTCGATCTTGCGGGCATAGGTGTCGGCCTGGCCTTTTTCATCAAACGCCATCACCACAGCCGCTGCGCCGTAGCGCTTGACCAGCTTGGCCTGGCGCTTGAATTCGTCAACGCCCTCTTTCATGCTGATGGAGTTGACGATGCCCTTGCCCTGGATGCAGCGCAAACCGGCTTCGATGACCGACCATTTGGACGAATCGACCATCACCGGCACGCGGGCGATGTCGGGCTCACCCGCCATCAAGTTGAGGAAACGCACCATGGCCGCCTGGCTGTCGAGCATGGCTTCGTCCATGTTCACGTCAATCACCTGCGCGCCGTTCTCGACCTGCTGACGCGCCACGGCCAGGGCCTCTTCATACTGGCCATTCAGGATCATGCGGGCAAAGGCTTTGGAGCCGGTCACGTTGGTGCGCTCGCCCACGTTGACGAACAGCGAACCCTCGCCGATGGAGACAGGCTCCAGGCCAGACAGCTTCATGGGGGGGACGGCAACGGATTTGGACGCAACAACAGACACAGGCTCACCTTGGGGCGGACAGGTGAGCGTCGTTGGCAAAAGACAAGCCCCAAGCCTGACCTGCAAGCTCATGGATAGAGGCAGGCTGCAACGCTCCTTGGGGAGGCGCTATTTTAACTGCAGACCAATTTGCAACCCCACAGGACCTGCTCGCCTCACATCGCCCGCGAAATCACCTCTTTCATGATTTCGCTGGTGCCGCCGTAGATGCGCTGGATGCGGGCGTCGGTGTACATGCGGCCGATCAGGTACTCGTTCATGTAGCCATAACCACCAAACAGCTGCAGGCAGGTGTCGACCACGCGGCCCTGGGCCTCCGAGCCCCAGAGTTTGGCCATGGACGCGGTGGCCGTGTCGAGCTTGCCCGCCACAATGTCTTCGACACAGCGGTCAATGAAGGCGCGGCCCACCTGGATTTCGGTGGCCACTTCGGCCAGCTTGAATTTGGTGTTCTGGAAATCGGCCACGGTCTGGCCAAAAGCCTTGCGGTCACGCACGTAGTCGAGGGTGATCTGGTACGCCCCCTCCATCGCAGCCAGTGCGGTCAGGCCGATGATGAGGCGCTCATAAGGCAGGTCGGCCATGAGCTGGAAAAAGCCTTGCCCCTCCTTGCCACCCAGCAGCTGGTCGGCGCCCACATGCACGTTGTCAAAGAACAGTTCAGACGTGTCCTGCGCCTTGAGACCGATCTTGTCGAGCACGCGCCCCACACGGAAGCCCGGGCAGTCTTGCGTGTCCACGATCAAGATGGAGGTGCCCTTGGCCCCCTGGCCCGGATCGGTCTTGACCACCACCAGCACCACCCCGGCCAGAAAGCCGTTGCTGATGAAGGTTTTGGAGCCGTTGATCACATAACCACCCTCGGTGCGCTCAGCACGGGTGCGGATGCCCTGCAGGTCCGAACCGGTGCCGGGCTCGGTCATGGCAATGGCCCCCACCAGCTCACCTGTGGCCATGCGCGGCAGGTAGCGGCGTTTTTGCTCTTCGGTGCCGTGGTTCAAGAAGTAATGCGCCACGATCGAGTGCACCGACGAGTTCATGCCCGTCAGGCTGCGGCGCGCCATCTCTTCGCAGAGCACCGCTTCGTGGCGGAAATCACCGCCGCCGCCGCCCCACGTTTCTGGAATGTCGGTGCACAGCAAACCGAGCGCCCCGGCCTTGCGCCAGATCTCGTGCCCCACATGGCCGCGCTTGCGGGCGGCCTCGTCTTCGGGTTGCATTTCTTCTTCGAGGAAGCGCACCACGGTGTCGCGGTATTGATCGAGATCAGGGTCGGTCCAGGAGCGGCGGAACTGAATGGGCATGACAGGCTTTCAGGTCAATAAACATCGACAAACGGGGACAGCGCTGAAGCCAGCGCTGCGCAGGCTTCAGCGCGGCGGAAACTTCGGCTCGCGCTTTTCCAGAAAGGCACGCACCCCCTCGGCAAACTCGGGGCGGTCAATCAGCTCGCGCTGGCGCAAAGCCTCGTAGCGCAATTGCTCTGACAGCGTGACGCTTTCGGCGTTGTCGTAGGTGCGGCGGATTTCCTGCGCCGCATGCGCGGGCAACTGGGCCAGGCGCAAGGCCAGGGCCTGGGCCTCGGCCTGAAGCTGGTCATCGTCCACACAGGCCCAGATCAGCCCCCAGTCCAATGCCTGCTGCGCAGACAAACGCTCGCCCAGCAGACTCATGCCCACCGCCCGCGCACGCCCTGCAGAGCGTTGCAAAAACCAGGTGCTGCCCAGATCGGGCACGATGCCCAGGCGCGGCATGAACGACAGAAAGAAATACGCCGAGCGCGAAGCCACCACCATGTCGGCCGCCAGCGCCACGCCCACACCAGCCCCCGCACAAGGCCCGTTGACCGCGCTCACCACCGGAAACGGCATGTCACGCAGGTCTTCGATCAAGCGGTTGGACAGCGCCATCATGGTGTCGGCCGTTTGCTCCCCCAGGCTTTTCTCGGAAGGTGCGCGCATCGCGCTCAGATCGGCCCCCACGCAAAACGCCTTGCCCACGCCGGTGATGACCAGCGCCCGCACCGAGCGGTCTTCGCGCAAAGCGGCCAGCTGCTCACGCATCGCCACCTGCAGGGGCTGCGCCAGCGGGTTCAGGCGCTGCGGCATGTTCAGGCGCAACCAGGCCACATCGCCCTGGCGCTCGATCAGGATCAGTTCTTCGTTGGTCATCAAAGGCGCTCGATGATGGTCACGTTGGCCATGCCGCCGCCTTCACACATGGTCTGCAGGCCATAGCGCTTGCCATGCTGGGTCAAGGCATGCACCAGGGTGGTCATGAGCTTGGTGCCCGACGCACCCAGAGGGTGGCCCAGGGCGATCGCACCACCATTGACGTTCAGGCGCGCGGGGTCGGCCCCCAGCGCCTTGAGCCAACCCAGTGGCACCGAGGCAAACGCCTCGTTGACCTCGTACAGGTCGATGTCGTCGATCTTCATGCCGGCTTTCTTCAAAGCCCGCTCGGTGGCCGGAATCGGCGCTTCGAGCATGATGACCGGGTCATGGCCGATCATGGTCATGTGGTGGATGCGGGCCAGTGGCTTGACGCCCAAGGCTTTGAGACCACGCTCGTTGACCACCATCACGCCGGTGGCGCCGTCGCAAATCTGGCTGGCGTTGGCGGCAGTGATGACGCCACCTTCCTGCAGCAGCTTGACGCTCTGGATCGCCTCCAGTGTGGCTTCGGCGCGGATACCTTCGTCCGTAGCGTGCATCTCGCCCGATTCGGCACCGTCGGCGGTGCGCACGGCCACCGGCAGGATTTCGTTCTTGAAGGCCCCTGCCTGCGTCGCCGCCAGGGCGCGCTGGTGGCTGAGCAGGGCATAGCGGTCCAACTCGTCCTTGCTCAGGCCGTATTTGCGGGCCATCATCTCGGCACCCATGAACTGGCTGAAAGCCACGTTGTTGTAGCGCTGGTTCACCAGATCGCTTTGGTAAGAACCCATGCCCGCCTTGGAGGCCAGCGCATTGGGACTGAACATCGGCACCCGGGTCATGGACTCGACGCCTGCGGCAATCACCACGTCCATCGCGCCCGACATGACGGCCTGAGCCGCAAAATGCACCGCCTGCTGGGACGAGCCGCACTGGCGGTCGATCGAGGTGCCAGGCACCGACTCGGGCAGGCGCGAAGCCAGCACCGCATTGCGCGCCACGTTGGTGGCCTGCTCGCCCACCTGGCTCACACAGCCCATGAACACGTCCTCGATCAGCGCCGGATCGGCCCCGGTGCGGTCCAGCAGATCGTTCAGGACCTGCGCGGCCAGATCAACCGGATGCCAGCCGGACAGACGCCCGCCTCGGCGACCACCTGCTGTACGGGTGGCGGCGACGATGAATGCTTCAGACATGTTTCATCCCTTGCTAGTGAACATGAAGACATTCTTCCATGCCCATTTGCAAGGGCGCGTCATCTTCGGGACGCTGCGCCGTCAGGCCGCTTCTTTGTAGAAAAAGCCGCCATGCACGTTGCGCGGGGCCAGCAGGCCGACCGCTTTGCTGATGGCGCTGATGTGGTTGGGCGTGGTGCCGCAGCAGCCGCCCACGATGTTGACCAGGCCCTCGGCCGCAAACTCGTGCAACAGGCGGCTGGTGACTTCGGGGGTTTCGTCAAAGCCGGTGTCGCTCATGGGGTTGGGCAGGCCGGCGTTGGGGTAGCAGCTGATGAAGGTGTCGCCCGCGACCTTGTTGAGTTCCTGGATATAGGGGCGCATCAGCGTTGCACCCAGCGCGCAATTGAGGCCAATGGCCAGCGGCTGCGCGTGGCGCACGCTGTGCCAGAAAGCCGTCACAGTCTGGCCGCTCAGGATGCGGCCCGACGCGTCGGTCACCGTGCCGCTGATGATGAGGGGCAGGCGCTGGCCGCTGGCTTCAAAGAATTCTTCGATGGCAAACAGCGCGGCCTTGGCGTTGAGCGTGTCAAAAATCGTCTCGACCAGCAGCACATCGGAGCCACCTTCGACCAGGGCTTCGACCTGTTCGTAATAGGCGGCGCGCAGTTCTTCAAAGGTCACATTGCGGGCACCGGCGTCGTTCACGTCGGGGCTGATGCTGGCGGTCTTGGGCGTGGGGCCCAAAGCGCCGACCACAAAGCGGGGCTTGTCGGGGGTCGAGAATTTGTCGCAGGCGGCACGGGCCAGTTTGGCCGATTCGAGGTTCATCTCGCGCACCAGGTGCTGCATGTCGTAGTCGGCCTGGGCAATCGTGGTCGCCCCAAAGGTGTTGGTCTCGATCATGTCGGCCCCGGCGGCCAGATAGCCTTCATGAATGTCGCGGATCACGTCGGGGCGCGTCAGGCTCAGCAGCTCGTTGTTGCCCTTCACGTCCTTGGGGAAGTCTTTGAAGCGCTCACCCCGGTAGTCGGCCTCGGTCAGCTTGAAGCGCTGGATCATGGTGCCCATGGCGCCGTCGAGGATGGCGATGCGGGTTTTCAGGATCTCGGGCAGCGCTTGGGCGCGGGTGTAAACAGGGGCTTGCATGGCCCCTATTGTAAAAGTCCGGGCTTCAGGCTTTTTGAAAGCGGGCAAAGCCCGCCGCCCGCAGCTGGCAGGCTGGACACTGGCCACAGCCGTAACCCCAGTCGTGGCGCTGCGTGCGCTCACCCAGGTAGCAGGTGTGGCTGTGCTCAACGATCAAGTCCACCAGGGCCTGGCCACCGCCTTGGGCATCGGCCCGCTGGCCCAGGTCATGCGCCAATTGCCAGGTCTGGGCCTTGTCGATCCACATGAGCGGGGTTTCGACCAGCAGCTTGCGGTCCATGCCCAGCGACAGGGCGACCTGCATGGCCTTCATGGTGTCGTCGCGGCAGTCGGGGTAGCCTGAAAAATCGGTTTCGCACACGCCTGTGACGATGACCTGCAAGCCGCGGCGGTAGGCCAAAGCGGCAGCCAGTGTGAGGAACAGCAGGTTGCGCCCGGGCACAAAGGTGTTGGGCAGGCCCGAGCTTTCCATTTCAATGGCCGTGTCGCGGGTCAGGGCTGTCTCGCTGATCTGGCCGAGGATGCCCGCGTCCAGCAGGTGGTCTTCGCCCAACTTGGCCGCCCAATGCGGGAAGCGCGCCTTGATGGCAGACAGCACGTTCAGGCGGGCGTCCAGCTCTACTTTGTGACGCTGGCCGTAGTCAAACGCCAGGGTTTCAACGCGTTCGTAGCGGGCCAGCGCATGGGCCAGACAGGTGGTGGAATCCTGACCGCCGGAAAACAGGACAAGGGCAGAGGTATGCATGGGCGGCAATGGTAAACCTTGGCGCACAATAGCGGCTGTTTTGCTGTCACAAATCCCGCTTTGTCTCCCCATCTGCCCATCCTGCGCGAAGTTTTTGGCTACGACGCCTTTCGCGGTCCGCAGCAAGCCATCATCGACCATGTGGCTGCGGGTGGCGATGCGTTGGTGCTCATGCCCACAGGGGGCGGTAAGTCGTTGTGCTACCAGATCCCTGCGATTGCGCGCCAGCGGGCGGGCCACGGCATCACGGTGGTGGTCTCGCCCCTGATTGCCTTGATGCACGACCAGGTGGGTGCGTTGCACGAAGCGGGCGTGAGCGCCGCCTTCCTCAACTCGACCCTCACCAGCGAAGAAGCCAGCGACATCGAGCGGCGCTTGCTGCGTGGCGAGATCACCTTGCTGTACGCCGCGCCCGAACGCGTGACCAACGCCCGCTTTCTGGCCCAGATGGATTCGCTGCTCGAACGCGGGCTGCTGAGCCTGTTTGCGATCGACGAAGCGCATTGCGTGAGCCAGTGGGGCCACGACTTTCGGCCTGAGTACCGAGGCCTCACGGTCCTGCACGAGCGCTACCCCAGCGTGCCGCGTGTGGCGCTCACGGCCACGGCCGATGCGCTCACGCGTGCCGACATCGTCGAGCGGCTGCAGCTGGACAGTGCGCAGCAATTCGTCAGCAGCTTTGACCGGCCCAATATCCGTTACACCATCGTTGAGAAAAAAGACGCCAGCACCCAGCTGCTGCGCTTCATCGAGCGTGAGCACCCCGAAGAAGCCGGTGTGGTGTATTGCCAGTCGCGCAAACGGGTCGAAGAGGTCGCCGCCATGCTGGTCGAAGCCGGTGTGCGGGCCTTGCCCTACCACGCAGGCCTGCCTGCCGATGTGCGCCAGCGCCACCAGAACGAGTTCCTGCGCGAAGAAGGCGTGGTGATGGTGGCCACCATCGCTTTTGGCATGGGCATCGACAAACCCGATGTGCGTTTTGTGTCGCACCTGGACATGCCCAAGAACATCGAAGGCTACTACCAAGAAACGGGGCGCGCCGGGCGCGATGGCCTGGCATCGGACGCGTGGATGGCCTATGGCCTGCAGGACGTGGTCAACCAGCGCCGCATGATCGACGAAAGCCCGGCGGGCGAAGAATTCAAACAGGTCATGCGCGGCAAACTCGACGCGCTGCTGGCCCTGGCCGAAGCGACCGACTGCCGCCGTGTGCGCCTGCTGAGCTACTTTGGCGAGACCTACGCTGGCCAGCAGGACAGCACGCAAGGCATTTACATGCCTTTTTGCGGCAACTGCGACAACTGCCTTCAGCCCCCCGAGGTGTGGGACGGCACCGACGCGGCGCGCAAACTGCTGTCCACCGTGTACCGCTGCCACCAAAGCAGTGGTCACAACTTCGGCGCGGGCCACACCATGGACATCGTGCGTGGCAAAAAAACCGACAAGGTGGTGCAGCGCGGTCACGAAACCCTGAGCACCTTCGGTGTCGGTGCCGAGTACAGCGAGCAACAGCTGCGCGCCGTGATGCGCCAGCTGATCGCGATTGGCGCTTTGCACGTGCACACCGAAGACGGCTTCAGCACCCTGCACCTGACCGAAGGCTCACGCGCCGTGCTCAAGGGCGAGGTGTCGGTGCAGCTGCGCGAGAGCACCAGCCAGCGCGCCGACAAACGCACACGCAGCCGAAGTGCCCCCAGCCCGGCTGCGGCCAATTTGGGGCAGGACGCGATGGTGCGCTACATCAACCTCAAAGCCTGGCGGGCCGAGGTGGCCAAGGAGCACAACCTGCCCGCCTACGTGATCTTTCATGACGCCACGCTGGCCGCGATTGCCGAAGCGGCCCCGCACAATCTGGCCGACCTGCAGGGCATCAGCGGCCTGGGCGTCAAGAAGCTCGAAGCCTATGGCGAGCAGGTGCTCAAGGTGTGCAACGGGGTCTGACGCCCTGTGAGAGCCGCGCCCTCGCGGCGATAAACCCGTATCACAAGCCCTTTCGCGGCGGGGGCGCCGCTCCCACAGCCGCTCCCACAGCTGCCCCCTCAGTCGCTCCTACAAAGACGGGGCAAATTGATCAGGCATCCACCGCAATCGCCCCGCGCCGGATCTGGTCACGCTCCAGGCTTTCAAACAGCGCTTTGAAGTTGCCTTCGCCAAAGCCTTCGTCGGCCTTGCGCTGGATGAACTCGAAGAACACCGGGCCGAGCAGGGTCTGGCTGAAGATCTGCAGCAGCAAACGCTTTTCGCCATTGGCCGTCGATCCGTCCATCAAAATGCCACGCGCTTGCAACTCGGGCACGGGCTCGCCGTGGCCCTTCAGGCGCTCTTCGAGCATCTCGTAATAGATGTCGTTGGGCGCGGTCATCAGCGGGATACCTGCCATCTGCAAGGCATCGACGCTCTTCAAGATGTCGTCGGTCAAAAGCGCGATGTGCTGGATGCCCTCACCGTTGAACTGCATCAGGAACTCTTCGATCTGGCCGCCGGTCTTGCCTGACTCTTCGTTGAGCGGAATGCGGATCAGGCCATCGGGTGCGGTCATGGCGCGGCTGGTGAGGCCCGTGTACTCGCCCTTGATGTCAAAGTAGCGGATCTCTCGGAAATTGAAAATCTTCTCGTAGAAGCCGCCCCAGAACGCCATGCGGCCCTTGTAGACGTTGTGCGTCAAGTGGTCGATGATCTTGAAGCCGTGGCCCACAGGATGACGCTCCACCCCGTCGATGAATTCAAAGTCGATGTCGTAGATGCTCTTGCCATCTTCAAAGCGGTCAATCAAATACAGCGGCGCACCACCAATGCCCTTGATGGCGGGCAGGCGCAGCTCCATCGGGCCGGTCGGGATCTCCACCGGCTGTGCGCCCATTTCCAAAGCGCGCTCATAGGCCTTGTGCGAATCCTTGACGCGAAACGCCAGCGCGCAGGCGCAGGGGCCATGCTCGGCTGCAAAGTAACCGGCCAGGCTTTTAGGTTCGCGGTTGACGATGAAGTTGATGTCGCCCTGACGGTAAAGCACCACGTCTTTGGAGCGGTGCTTGGCCACCAGTGAAAAGCCCATTTTCTCGAACAGGGGCTCCAGCACGCCGGCCACAGGCGAGGCGAACTCGACGAATTCAAAACCACACAAACCCATCGGGTTGTCAAACAGATCTGCCATGTTGTTTCTCCATGAATGGCGAGCAGGGTGTCTGTCCAAAGACACCTTGCCAAATTGAAATATCAAACGGGGGAGAAAGACATCCGCCTGGGCGCAAGGCCTGGGGCTGTCAGTACACGGCGGGTGGCGCGCAGGGCTTGCCTCGCGTGCTGCGCGCGAGGTGGATACCGACGATCAGGACCTGGATGGACATGGCTGCGATGGTGAGGGCAGGTTGACCATCTGTCAACCACCCCCGACGTCATTGCGGCTCGATACCGGCTTTTTTGACCAACGCCGCGTACTTGGCCAGTTCGCTGCGGAACCCTTTTTGGGCCTGCTCGGTGCTGGTGATGCTGATGGTGTTGCCTTGCTTGGCCATGGTGTCTTTCACGGCCTGGTCGTTGAAAGCAGCCACCACGGCATCGTGCACTTTCTTGACCTGTGCGGGGGCCATGCCTTTGGGGCCAATGACCGCAAACCAGGCTTCCATGGTGTAGCCTGTGAGGCCCTGCTCCACGAACGTGGGGATGTCCGGCGCAGCCGCTGTGCGCTTGTCGGCACAGGCGCCTATCGCACGCAAGGCACCCGACTTGATGTGCTGCTGCACGCTGGGCAAGGCGACCACGCCAAAATCAATCTGACCGCCCAGCAGGTCGGTGACCATGGGGCCGACGCCTTTGTAGGGGATGTGGCGCGCACTGACCTTGGCTTCGTCCAGGAACATTTCGGCAGCCAGGTGCAGGATGGTGCCGTTGCCGCCCGAGCCAAAGTTGTAGCCCTCGGGTTTGGCCTTGAGGGCAGCGATGAATTCGCGGCTGTTGGTGGCGCTGACCTTGTGCGGGTTGACCACCAAGATCATGGGCGTGCTGCCCACAATGGCGATCGGCGTGAAGTCGCCGGGCATGTCAAACGGCAGGCTCTTCATCACGCTGGGGAAGATCACCACGTTGTTGGACACCACCGACAAGGTAAAACCATCGGGCGGGTTTTTGGACAAAGCCTGCAAGCCCACCAGCCCACCGGCACCGGCCTGGTTTTCGACCACCACATTGGCCCCCAGGGCCTTGCCCAAAGCCGGTGCGGCGGCACGCGTGATCGCGTCCACGCCAGAGCCCGTAGCGTTGGGCAGGATGAATTTGATGGGGCGATCGGACTGCGCCAGCGACAGACCCGGCAAGGCCACCGAGGTCAGTGCGGCCAAAGCGGTGCGGCGTGTGATGGGGTGTTTCATGTTTGTCTCTCTTGTCGGGTGTAGGTGAACATGCAGAAAATCAGGCCACGGCCTTGGCCGCACGCAGACGTTCGATGTCTGCCATGCCCAGGCCCAGGCCCAGCAGCAACTCGTCGGTATTTTCCCCTTGCTTGGGCGGCTGGTGGCGCACACCCAGGCGTTGCCCGTCCATGGTGAACGGAAACAGCGCGGCGCGGGCGGTCTGACCGGCTTTGGGGCCATCGGTCAGGCGCACGTCGGCCAGGCTGCCGGTCGCGTTCAGGTGCGGGTCATCGAACAGCTCTTCGGGCTTGACGATGGGCGCAAAGGGTAGACCGGCTTTTTCAAAAATCGCGGTCAACTCGGCGGCGGTGAAGGCCTCCAGACGGCGGCGCAGTTCGGGCAGCAACTCGGCGCGCAAGGACACGCGGGCGTTGTTGTCCACGTAGCGCGGATCGGCTTTCAGGTCGGCAAAGCCCAGCACGTCACAGAAGGTGGCCCACTGCGCATCGCTCACAGCAGCCAAAAAGATCTGCTCGCCGTTCTTGACGGTGAACACGTCGTACACCGCCCAGGCCGAGATGCGGTTGGGCATGGGCTCGGCCGCCTGGCCGGTGATGGCGTACTGCAGCATGTGCTGGCCCACCAAAAAGACGTTGTTCTCGAACAGGGCCGACTGGATCTCCTGGCCACGGCCGGTGATGCCGCGCTGGATGAGCGCGCCCAAAATACCGATGGCGCCGAACATACCGCCCATGATGTCGTTCACGCTGGTGCCTGCGCGCAGCGGGTCGCCGGGGCGGCCCGTCATGTAGGCCAGACCGCCCATCATCTGCACCACCTCGTCGAGTGCCGTGCGGTGGTCGTAGGGCCCGGGCAAAAAGCCCTTGAGGCTGGCGTAGATCAGCTTGGGGTTGCTGGCCGACAGGCTGGCGTAGTCCAGGCCGTACTTGACCATAGAGCCGGGCTTGAAGTTCTCGGCCACCACGTCGGCCGTGGCGCACAAGCGGCGTGCCATCTCGGCCCCTTCGGGGCTTTGCAGGTTGATCTGGATGCTCTTCTTGTTGCGGTTGAACATCGGGAAAAAGCCAGCGCCCGAGCCCAGCAAGTGGCGGGTGCGGTCGCCCTCGATGGGTTCGACCTTGATGACTTCGGCCCCCATGTCGGCCAGCACCATGCCGCAGGTCGGGCCCATGACCATGTGGGTGAATTCGACGACGCGCAGGCCTTCGAGCGGGAGTTTCTTGTTGGACGTGTTCATGCTGTCATTTCCGGGGTGCGCAGGGTCTTGGGCAAACCCGCCTGCGCGATCGAACCATGCAGGCATTCGCCTGCCAGCCACTGCGCCACCTGGGCGCGCAAAGCCATGAGCTTATCGAAGTCGATGCCGGTTTCGATGCCCATGCTGGCAAAAAGATAGGCCAGGTCTTCGGTGGCCACGTTGCCGCTGGCCCCCGGGGCATGCGGGCAGCCGCCAATGCCGGCGAGGCAAGCGTCAAAACGGGTCTCGCCCGTTTGCAGGGCGGCCATGACGTTGGCCATGCCCAGACCACGCGTGTCGTGAAAGTGGCCGCAGCCCAGCTTGTCGCCCACCACTTCACGCGCCCGGGCAAACAAGTCGCCCACCTGGCGCGGATCGGCATAACCCACCGTGTCGGCCAGGCCCACGCGGTCCACGCCCAGTGCGGTCACGGCCTGGAGCAAGCGCAGCACTTCATCCACCTCGACCCGGCCCTGGATCGTGCAACCCAGTGCCGTGCTCATGCCCACTTCGATGCGGATGGCCGAACCCCGGGCACGGCGCGCCTCCACCATGGCGGCGATTTCAGCCACCACGTCGTCCGGCGCCTTGCGCAAATTGGCCAGGCTGTGCGCGTGGCTGGCCGACAGCGGCAACAGCATCCAGTCGGCACCGCTGTCCATGGCGCGCTCGGCCCCTTTCAGGTTGGGCACCAGCACCGAGACCACCAGGCCTGGCAAGGTCTTGGCAAAAGCCACCAGCTCGGCCGTGTCGGCCAATTGCGGCAGCAGTTTGGGCGGCACGAAGGAGCCGACCTCGATCTCACGCACGCCGGCGTCGTAAGCGCCCTGAATCCACTGCAGTTTTTGCGCGGTGGGCAAGGTGCGGGCAATGCTTTGCAAGCCGTCGCGCAGACCGACTTCGCGGACAACGACCCGCTGGGGCCATGAAATAGGGGACATGAGGTTCCTGAGTGAAAGCCGATGCCGGAGTTTAAAGTTTCCGCAATAGAAGATGTATTCATTTTTGGAAGGTTTGATTTTCCAAAATAGAATACCTGGATGCGCGACCTCGACCTGACCACCCTGCGGTTGTTTGTGACCGTGTGCGACACCGGCAACATGAGCCGCGCCGCCGAAAAAGCCAATATGGTCGCCTCGGCCGTGAGCAAACGGCTGGCTCAGCTGGAAGACACCGTGGGCACCGCCCTGCTGCTGCGCAAGCGCCATGGCGTGGCCCCGACCCCGGCAGGCGAAACCCTGCTGGAGCACGCCCGCAGCATGCTGCTGAGCGCCAGCCGCATCGAGCGCGACATGGCCAGTCACGCCGCAGGCATCCAGGGCCGGGTCAATGTGCTGGCCACCGCCTCGGTCATGGCCGAATCGCTGGCCGACGAAATCGCCGAGTTCCTCAAGCACCCGCAGCACCAGAACATCCAGATCGATCTGGAAGAACGCATCAGCCCCGAGGTGGTGCGCGGCATCCGTGAGGGGGTGGCCTCGATCGGCATCTGCTGGGACGCGGCCGAAACCGGGCTGCTGCACACCCGCACTTACCGCTACGACCACCTGTGCGTGGCCGTGCCCAAGGGCCACCCACTCGGGCAGCTGCAGAAGCTGCGTTATGCGGACACGCTGGACTACGAGCACGTCATCATGCCCATCAACTCGGCGGTGGAGGTCATGCTCCAACGCGAAGCCAGTGTGCTGGGCAAACGCTTGATGCACCGCGTGATCGTGACCAATTTTGAAGCCGCCCTGCGTGTGGTGCGGGCGAGCCTGGCCATCGCCCTGGTGCCGCGCGAGGTGACCAGCCTGTATGCCGATGCCTACGGTCTGGACATCCTGCCGCTGCACGAAGACTGGTCGCGGCGGCGCTTCATCCTTTGCCACCGGGGCGAGGAAATCCTCACACCCGCCGCCCTGCTGCTGCTCGACTACCTGTCAACCGCCCATTCAAGCGCCAACGCCCTCGGCACACCATGAACACCACCGCCTGGAAAATCCTGTTCCTCAGCCAGAGCGCCGATGCCATCGGCCGCCAGTTGCAGGGCGAATCGCTCACACTGGCGCAGGCTGCGCCGCTGCGCGACGACATCTCGACCGACGAGATCACGCCCGTGCACATCCTGAGCCACTACGACGAACGCCTGGGCGAGTTTGCCCACACCGGCCTGCGCTGCGGCCAGGGCAACCCAGTCGCACGCGGCGCGCTGCGCGCAGCCGGTTTTGCTGTGCTGGTGGCCGGTCGCCGCTATGGCAAAGGTTCATCACGCGAGCACAGCCCCACCGCCGAAAAACTCGCCGGTGTGCAACTGGTGATCGCCGAGAGCTTCGAGCGCATCTACCGCCAGAACGCCGACAACATCGGCCTGTTCACTTCGACTGATTTCGGTTTGCTGGACCGCATCGCGCGCGGCGAGACCTTAAGCATGGACGATCTGGTGGCCGGGCGCGAGCCCCTGGCCGCGGCTGTTTTGCGCGCGGGCGGTCTGCTGCGTTGGGGGCAGCAGCACCTCGCCTCTGTCCATGTAGGAGCGGCGCCCTCGCCGCGATGGAGCAGCGGACCGGAAGTCATCACGGCGGGGGAGCCGCTCCTACAAGCCCAAGCCCCCCAGACCCTGTTCGAGAAAATCCTCTCGCGCCACATGTTGCCCACCGCCTTCACCCCGGCATCACCCCAACCCGGCGAGGGCTTGTTCGTGCGCGCCGACTGGCGCTTCATCCACGAGTACTACACCGGCATGGCCGACACGCTGATGAAGAACGCCCTGGGCGAGCGCTTCACGCTGCAGCGGCCCGAGCAGATCGTGGTGTTTGAAGACCACACCTCGTATGTGCACGAGAGCCCGGCGCATGTGCATGGGGGTCTGATCCCGAACATGCTGGCCATGAGCCAGGCTCAGCGCGACTTTGCGGCACGCCACGGCTTGCGCAGCCACCGCACCCTGACCGACGAGGAAGCGGCACGCGACGATGGCCGCAACGTGGCCGGTATCTCGCACGCCATGGTGGCCGAGCACTACGCGCTGCCCGGCCAGGTGGTGGTGGGCACCGATTCGCACACCCCGCACAGCGGCGCACTGGGCTGCGTGGCCTTTGGCGTGGGCACCAGCGACATGGCCAACGCTTTTGTGACCGGCGGCGTGCGCATGAGCTGGCCTGAATCGGTGCGGGTGGAACTGCAGGGCCAACTGCCCGCAGGAGTGACCGCCAAGGACCTGATGCTGCACCTGCTGGCCCTGCCTTTCATCCGCGAAGGCCGTGGCGTGGGCAAGGTGTTCGAGTTTGCGGGCGAAGGCATCGCGCACCTGTCGATCGACGAGCGCGCCACATTGACCAATATGTGCGCCGAGCTGGGCGGCCTGACGGGCATCGTGGCGCCCGATGCGCAAACCGTGCACTTCCTGCGCGAGCGCCGGGGCGTGGAGGTGCTGCTCGAAGACTGGATGCGCAGCGATGAAGGGGCACACCACGCCCACCACATCCAGGTGAACCTGTCCGACCTGAGCCCCATGGTGGCGCGCCCCGGCGACCCGGGTCAGGGACTGGCCTTGTCTGCGCTGCACGAACGTGTGCGCATTGACATCGCCTATGGCGGCTCGTGCACCGCAGGCAAGCGCGAAGACTTTGATCATTACCACGCGGTGCTGGCCTGGGGCCTGAAGCACGGCCTCAAAGTCCCCCAGGGCGTGCAGGTGTTCTTGCAGTACGGCACCACCGCTGTGCGCGATTACTGCATCGCTCAGGGCTATGACCAGACCTTTGCGGCCATGGGGGTGCGCATTTTGCAGCCTTCGTGCGGGGCCTGCGCCAACTGCGGCCCTGGTTCATCGACCGACGCATCGCAGGTCACAGTGAGCGCCATCAACCGCAATTTCCCGGGCCGCTCGGGACCCGGGCAAGTCTGGCTGACCAGCCCGCCCACGGTGATGGCGAGCGCGCTGGCAGGCGAGCTGCTGTCCTTCGAGGCCTTGCAGCAGCGCGTGGCTTGAAGCCTCAGGCCGCGGCAGGCTTGGCGATGGCCGCTTCACGGATGGGCAGGTTCACCAGCGCCGCGCCCAGCGCAAGCATCATGTCGGCGTACCACATCCACGAATAGTCACCCATGCGGGTGATGGCCAGACCGCCCAGCCATGCGCCCAGGAAGCCCCCAATCTGGTGCGACAGCAGTGTCATGCCAAACAGCGTGGCCAGGTAACGTGTGCCAAACAGTTTGCCCACCAACGTGGCCGTGGGGGGCACGGTGGCCAGCCAGGTGAAGCCCAGGCCTGCCGCAAAGGCGTAGAAAGTCCACTCGGTCTTGGGCAGCAGCAGGTATGCGGCCACCAGCACGGCGCGCGAGCCGTACATCACGGCCAGCACGTACTTGCTGCGGTAGCGGGTCACGGCGCCGCCCACATACAGACTGCCCGCAATGTTGGCCAGGCCGATGATGGCCAGCGACCAGCTGGCCACCGAAGGCGGCAGGCCGCACAGGTCCACCTCGCCGGGCAGATGGGTCACCAAAAATGCGATGTGGAAGCCACAGGTGAAAAACCCCAGGTGCAGCAAGCCGTAGCTGGGGTTGCGGAACGCATCCTTGAGCGCCTGGCGCATGCCGCCATCGGGCGTGGCCTGAACAGCAGATGTGCCATGGCTGTGGGCCGTGAGTTTGCCAACCAGTGGCAAAGCGGCCAGCGCGATGAGCGCCAGCGACCACATGGCGCCCATCCAGCCCAGGGCCTGGATCAGCTTTTGCGCGATCGGTGCAAAAACAAATTGACCGAACGAGCCGCCCGCATTGATCACGCCCGAGGCGGTGCCACGCGATTCGGCCGGCATGCGCTGCGCAGCCGCCCCGAGCAGCACGGAAAAACTGGCCGCACCGGAACCAGCGGCCGACAACACACCCAGCGTCAATGACAAGCCCAGGGCACTGGTCATGAACGGGATCAAGGCCGTGGCCAACGCCATCAGAAAAACACCGCCCATCAACACGGGGCGCGGACCAAAACGGTCAGACAAAGCGCCCGTGATCGGCTGCACCGCCCCCCAGACAAACTGGCCAATCGCCATGGTCAGGCTCAGGCTGACAATGCCCAGCCCGGTGGAGGTGTTGATTGGCCCCAAAAACAGGCCGTTGGCCAGGCGGATGCCGTTGGTGACCATCAAAATGCCAGCGGCGGCCAGGGTGATGGCGATCACGCCAGGGTGCTTGAGGGAACGGAACACAATCAGACTTTCGCAAAAAGGGCAGTGACCGATGGTAGGGGAAATCAGGCCATCGTGCTGAGCAGCAGGCTGGCTCAAGCCGCCTCAGCGCGCTTTCTCTGGCTCCACCACAGCACAGCACCGCTGCATGTGGCCACCCCCATCAAGGCAAAAAAGCCCGCTCGGTAGGTGCCAAACACGGTCGACAGCAAGCCGAACACCGGCGGGCCGAGCACCACGCCCAAAAACGTGAACGCCAGCGTACCGCCCGTGGCCAGGCTGGCCATGCCCTGCGGCGCGCGGCGCGCCACTTCGGCCAGGTAGACGCCATTCCAGCCAATGGCCGATGCGCCAAACACCACCAGAACCACCACCATCCACCCGTGTGGCGCGTCGGCAGGCAATAGCGCGGTGGCCAGCGCACCGCCGATCATCAAGGCGGCCAGCACCAGCAACATGCGGTGAGCCCCCAGCCAGCGGTCGGCCACATAGCCCCACAGGATGCGCCCGCCAATGCCGCCCATCTGCGTCACTGACAGAAACAGGCCTGCGGCCACCAGACCGAACAGCAAGTCCTTGTTCAGGTACGTCACCAAGTAGGTGGTGAGCGACATCTGGACCATGGAAAACATGAACGAGCAGGCCGCCATGGTCGTGAGCGCCTTGTGCGCCAGCACCAGCCGGATCGGCTGGATCAGGCTGCCCAGGTGCACCCGATGACCGGCATCGCGGTCGGCATCGAGTTCACGGCGCAGTGGCTGCGACACCAGCGCACACACCACGCAGACCACCGCCACCACCACCATGCTCCACTGCCAGCCCACCCACAGCAGCAAGCTGGGCACCACGGCACCGGCCAGCATGCTGCCCACCGGCACGCCGGTTTGCTTGATCGAAAACACCAGCGACATTTGCGTCTGCGGGGTGGTGCGTGCCAGCAGGTGCGAACTGGCGGGCGTGATCGGTCCATAGCCCAGTCCGATGCAAAACGCCCCCAGCACCATGGCCGGCAGCCAAGGCCACATGCACAGCAGCAGACCTGACGCGCACAGCAGCAAACCCCACTGGCTCACACGGATGGCCCCCAGACGCTTGACAGTGGCACCACCCAGCAAGCTGGCGGTCATGGCGCCCGCATAGGTCACCGACACATACATGCCCACCAGGGCCGCAGACACATCGAGCGCGCTGGCCACCACCGGGGCCATGACAGGCAGCGTCAACAAGGCCATGGACACCATGGCCTGGATCACCAGCGTGATCAGAAGCGGCAGCCAGGCGCTCACTCGGCCTTGACCCCTGCCTTGATCAGCAAGCCTCCCAGTGTGTCGATTTCGTTTCTAAGGTGAGCGCGCAGGGCTTCAGGCCGGGCCAGGTCCACGCTGACAGCCGAGATGCCCATGCTCTCCAGACGCTGGCGCACCTCGGGGTCCGCGACGGCGGTTTGCAAGGCGGCGGTGAGCTTGTCCAACACCGGCTTGGGGGTGCCCTTGGGGGCGTAGAGGCCAAACGAGATGTTGATGTCAAAGCCCTGCACACCGGCTTCAGACATCGCAGGCATCTGCGGCAGCGAAGGCAAACGCGTCTTGCCCGCAGCGGCATAGGCCTTGATCTTGCTCGCCTTGATGGACGGCACCGTGCCCGAGGTCTGGTCGCAGAGCAGGTCGACCTGGCCACCCATCAGGTCGTTGAGCGCCGGGCCGGTGCCCTTGTACGGGATTTCGTTGAACTTCACGCCCAGCGTGCTCATCATCATGAGCGCGCACAGGTGCGAGGCCGAGCCCACACCCGCATGGGCCAGGCTGATTTTGGGCGCGTTGGCTTTCACATAGGCCACGAACTCGTTCAGGTCCCTGGACGGAAATTCGTTGCGCGCAGCGATCAGCATCGGGCCGCTGGTGGCACGGCCTATCGGCTCGAAATCGTCCACCGGGTTGTAAGGCAGGCTCTTGTACATGGCCGGGTTGGTCGCGTGGCTCACATGGATCATCAAGAGCGTGTAGCCATCGGGTTTGGAACGGGCCACCTTGGCGGTGCCAATCGATCCGGAGGCCCCTGCGGTGTTGTCCACCACGATCTGCTGGCCCAGCGTTTTTTGCATGGCGCCCGCAAACACCCGGGTGATGGTGTCGCCCGGGCCACCTGGCGCATAAGGCATGACCATGGTGATGGGCTTGCTGGGGAAATCCTGAGCAGCCACTTGACAGCCCAGCGCAGCCACACACAGGGCCAACGCGGCACGAAGACGGAAGGTCATGGGAAACACCTTTTTCATGAGAGCAAACGTTGACGGATGTCGATCGGGTCCAGCACCTCCAGCGGCAGCGCACCGCCATTCGGAATGCCCACCTGGGTGGCATTGAGCAGCATCGACACCATCACATAGGTGCCGGACAGCACCGTGAGGTCAACCACCGCCTGCTCGCCCATGGCATCCACCGCTTTTTGCCACAGCGCATCAGGCACGCGGTGGTTGAGCGACAACTGCACGCAATAGTCATAGACCAGCGCTTCGTCCGCCTGCATGGAGGCCGGGCGTCGGCAGGCGCGCAGATCGTTCATGACGGCATCGGACAATCCGGCCTTGCGGGCAATGGTTTCGTGGGCCCACCATTCGTATTGGGCATTCGAGATGCGCGCCTGGATCAGAATGGCGAACTCGTTGAGCCGCTTGTTGACCGAGGTGCGAAAACGCAAGTAATCCAGAAAGTCAAAACAGCGCCGCGCCATCTCGGGGCTGCGCAGCAAAGCGTTGTAGGGCCCGCCCAGCGCCGCGCTCGACACCTTGAGGATGTCATCGGCCAGGGGCCGGACTTCAGGCGCCAAGGATTCGTAGGTGATTTGCGCAAAGCGCTCGGGAAGAACAGGTGTCATGGCGGATGTTTCGGTGTTCTGGCGGTGCGGTCGCCGCGCGGGCGGCTGGCCATGATAGAGGGCAAGGCGCCCAGCGGCCAGTAATGCGGGTGACAGGCAGCACCCCCACCGATGGCATGGGGAAAAACCACGCAGGTATGATGGATTTTTCCGATCCTGAAGCCCTTGTCCATGAACGCACCGACACCCCATGCCGCACTGGCCCCCGTGCAGGCCAGCGATCTGGCAGCACTGCCGCTGATTGAAAAATGGATTTCATTTGCCACCGTCTCACGCGACAGCAACCTGGCGTTGCTGGACTGGACCGAAGCCCACCTGAACGCGCTGGGCATCGAATGCCGCCGCACCTATGACGACAGCGGCAAAAAAGCCAACCTCTGGGCCACCTTGCCTGCACACAACGGTGAAACCAAAGTGGGCGGCATCGTGCTGTCGGGCCACACCGATGTGGTGCCCGTGGACGGTCAGCCCTGGGACACCGACCCGTTCCAGGTGACGGTGATTGGCGACAAGATGTACGGCCGGGGCGTGACCGACATGAAAAGTTTTGGTGCCACCGCCCTGATGATGGTGCCCGAGCTGCTCAAACGCCAGCTCAAGCGTCCAGTGCACCTGGCCTTCAGCTACGACGAGGAAGTTGGCTGCATTGGCGTGCGTCGCCTGATCGCCGACATGGTCGAGCAGGGTTTCAAACCCGCAGGCTGCATCGTGGGCGAGCCCACCGGCATGCAGGTGGTGATCGCGCACAAGGGCAAGCACGCCTACAAGACCACGGTGCACGGCTTTGAAGCACACTCTTCGCTGACCCCGCTGGGCGTGAACGCGGTCGAGATTGCCTGCGAATTCGTGGCCAACCTCAAGGCCATGCACCGCGAGCTGGTGGCCAACGGGCCCTTCGATCCGATCTACGACGTGCCGCACACCACGGTGCACACCGGCGTGATCGCGGGCGGCACAGCGCTCAACATCATTCCCCGCCAATGCGAGGTGACCTGGGAAATCCGCCACCATCACATGAACAGCCCCGAAGACCTGTTCGCCCGGGCCAAGGCCTTTGGCGACAGCCTGGTGCCCGCCATGCAGGCGGTGGCTGCGGACGCAGGCATCACGCACGAGCTGAGGTCGGTGTTGCCCGGCTTTGCCACCGCCGCTGACAGCGACATCGCGCAACTGTGCTTCCACTGCGCCGATGCCGATCCCCAAAGCGGCGCAGGCAAGGTGTCTTTTGGCACTGAAGCTGCTTTGTTCCATCAGGCCGGTGTGCCGACCATTGTGTGCGGCCCCGGTCACATTGCGCAGGCCCACCAGCCCAACGAGTGGGTGACGCTGGACCAGCTCGCCTGGTGCGAGCGTTTCATGCGCCGTCTGGCCGATCAAATTTGTGTGAACTGAACAGAGGAAAGACTTGACCATGATGCACCGTCGTGAACTGCTGGCCAGCAGCCTGGGCGCCGCCCTCTTGTCTGCGTTTGATCTGGCCCAAGCGCAATCGGCCAAAACCGTGCGCATCGTCGTGCCTTTTGCGGCAGGCGGCGTACAGGACATCCTGGCGCGGGCACTGTCCAACGAACTGGCTGCGGCTTTGGGGCAGACCGTGATTGTGGAAAACAAGGCCGGTGCGGGTGGCACGATCGGCAACGCCTATGTCGCCCGCGCAGACGCCGACGGCACCGTCATGGTGGCAGCGGCTGTGAGCCACAACATTGCAGGCTCGCTGTACAACAAGCTCAGCTACGACCCGCAAAAGGACTTCACACCTTATGCCCACATCGGTCATGCCAGCTACGTGATGATGGTGCACCCCGATGTGCCGGCCAAGAACGCGGCCGAGTTCATCCGCTACGCCAAAGCCAACCCGGGCAAGATGAACTACGCCTCGGCCGGTGTGGGCAGCGCCACGCACCTGGCCATGGCCTACTTCTGCGGGCTGGCCAACATCGACATGGTGCACGTGCCCCTCAAGGCCACGGGCGAAGCGATCAACGAAGTCATCTCGGGCCGGGCCCAGGCGGTGATCGCCGCCAGCATCGGTGCGCTGGCTTTTGCCAAGGACAGCCGCCTGCGCCTGCTGGGCGTGACCTCGCCCAAACGCAGCAAATACCTGCCCGATCTGGCCCCGCTGGCCGACAGCGGACTGCCCGGCTACCAGTTCGACTCGTGGTTCGGCTTCCTGGGCCCGGCAGGCACGCCGACTGCGCAAGCAGACCGCATCAATGCCGCCGTGGGCAAGCTGCTGAAAGACCCAGCCATTCTGGAGCGCCTGGACAAACAAGGCATCGAGCCCCAGGCCATGAGCAACGTGGACTTCTCCAAACTGCTGGCGGCCGACTATGCACGCATGGCGGCGGTGGTCAAGGCCGCAGGCACCAAGCTGGACTGAGCTGCACCCGTCCGGCTCTGCGCTCTGTGACCCAGAGCGCTGATGCGCGCACCCACAGTGCGCATGCTGGGTGCAGCGGCACTTGCAAAAGGAGCATCAGATGTCCGGAAACTTCTTCACCCTGCCCGACCTGTTCCGGCAACTGGGTTTGCCGTCCGACGAAACGGCGATCGAGCAGTTCATCAGTCAACACCAGCGCATTTGCCGCCAGCACACCTTGGTGGCAGCGCCGCTGTGGACGGAGAGCCAGCGCAACTTCCTTCAGGAAGCCATTGCCCTCGATTCGGACTGGGCCATCGTGGCCGATGAACTCACCAGCCTGCTGAGCCAGTGAGACTCAGCGTTTTTTCCGGCGCGCCTTGACCGCCTGCGCCAATGCACCGAGCACCGGCATGGTCTGCTCGAAGCTGATGCAGGCGTCGGTGATGGACACGCCATGCTGGAGCGGCACACCCGGCTTCTGGTCCTGGCGGCCCTCGTGCAGATGGCTTTCAATCATCAGCCCCATGATGCGCGCATCGCCTGCCGCGATCTGGGCGGCCACATCGTGCGCCACTTCAATCTGCTTTTGGTGCTGCTTGCTGCTGTTGGCGTGCGACACATCCACCATCACCATGGGGCTCAAACCTGAGGCCTGGAGGACCTGGCAGGCCGCGTCCACGTCGGCGGCCGAATAATTGGGCTGCTTGCCACCGCGCAGGATGATGTGCACATCCTGGTTGCCACGCGTTTCAAAGATGGCGGCCTGGCCCATTTTGGTCATGCCCATGAACGCATGAGGCGCCCTGGAAGCGACCACCGCATCGGCGGCTACCTTGACACCACCGTCGGTGCCGTTCTTGAAACCCACCGGGCAGGACAGGCCACTGGCCAGCTGGCGGTGGCTCTGGCTTTCGGTGGTGCGCGCACCGATCGCGCCCCAGGTCACCAGATCGCTGATGTACTGCGGGCTGAGCAGGTCCAGGAATTCGGTGGCCACGGGCAGGCCCAGACCGATGATGTCCAGGAGCAGCTTGCGCGCCATCTCCAGACCCTGGTTCATCGCAAAGCTGCCATCCAGGTGCGGGTCGTTGATGTAGCCCTTCCAGCCCACGGTGGTGCGTGGCTTTTCAAAATACACACGCATCACCACGATCAGGTCTTTCGCGTACTTGTCGGCTTCCAGCTTCAGACGGCGGGCGTATTCCATGGCCTGGTCGTGGTCATGGATGGAGCAGGGCCCCACCACCACGACCAGCCGATCGTCCTGGCCTTGCAGCACCTGCGAGATGTCCTGGCGAGAGCGCTCCACCAACGCCAGGTTTTCGGGCGAGGCAGGCCAGCGCTCTTCAAGCAGCGCGGGCGTCATCAAAGGGCGCACCGAGGCGATGCGGGTGTCGTCAATGCGGGTTTTGTCTTGGGTGGAAAGCATGGGAATCACCAGATAATGTTCAGGCAAGTTTAAAGGCTGTCCATGACCGAAACCCTGCCCCCACCTCAGCTCGAACACGTGTGCGATCTCGCCGTGACCATTGCCGCGCCTGTCGAAGTCGGCCAAACCGTGGCCGGTCTGCGCCGCATGATCCCGATCACCGGGGGCGTGGTGCG
>Ga0228703_1000513_pt1 | contig 27743 bp, 28 predicted proteins | sample McNCre217_Aug_MG_3_FD_178020 | JGI IMG/M metagenome (GOLD analysis project Ga0228703, IMG submission 178020) | Freshwater microbial communities from McNutts Creek, Athens, Georgia, United States - 29-17_Aug_MG | ecosystem: Environmental > Aquatic > Freshwater > Creek | place: USA: Georgia...
CATCCTCTACCGCGCTGAATCCCGTATTCCGCGCTGAGTGAGTCACCTAAGACCAGGATGCTGGCTACAGGAGCACTTCCAGGCGCAGGGGCTGAGCCGGGAGGGGGTACTTGGTTCATTGAATTTTGTCCACGTGGAGGTCGCGGGCGTGTAGTGACGACATCGCCCTCTAATCCGGCGCCACTTGAGGAAATCACTTGTCTTTGCGCAAAAGCCGATGCGTGCAATAGCCCAGCAACTGCCGTGCATATTCCACCCAAGGTAAAGTGACGCCTTAACATTGCCGTGTCCTTTATGAACTTAATCTCTGTTTCGCATGTGTACAAGTCGGTGACTGACGCCACCGGCACACTCGACATTCTCCGCGATATCGACTTCTCCGTTCCCGCCCAGCAGTCATTGGCTATTGTTGGCGCCTCGGGTTCTGGCAAAAGCACTTTGCTGTCCATCATGGCCGGCTTAGATACGCCTAGCCAAGGCACCGTGGTGCTTGCTGGACAAGATATGTTCGCTTTGGATGAGGACGATCGTGCGGCCTTACGGGCCAAGCAAATTGGCTTTGTCTTTCAAAGCTTTCAGTTGTTGGGCAATATGACAGCACTAGAGAACGTGATGTTGCCTTTGGAGTTGGCAGGAATGGGTAACGCCAGAGCACTTGCAACGGAGATGTTGACGCGTGTGGGCCTTGCCACACGTCTTGGCCACTACCCCAAGGTGCTTTCAGGCGGAGAACAGCAACGCGTGGCTTTGGCGCGTGCGTTTGTTGTCAAACCGCAAGTTCTTTTAGCCGATGAACCCACCGGTAGTTTGGACCATGCCAGTGGTGAGCGCATCATGGATTTGATGTTCGAGCTGAACCAAGAGTTAGGTACGACTTTGGTTTTGGTCACGCATGACCCCAAGTTGGCAGGTCGATGTGACCTTTATATGACGATTGAAGCGGGGCAGAGGGTCTAAATCGCTAGCCGATAATCTTGCTATGTCATCTACCCCTAAAGTTCTCTTCGGTTTTCATGCCGTCGGTGTGCGCCTGAAAACTGCACCTGCGTCTGTGATCGAAATTTATTACGAACCCACGCGTCGCGACGCTCGGATGCGTCAGTTCTTGGAACGTGTGAAAGAGGCGGGTGTGCGTCTCATCGAGACCGACGGACTGCGCATTGCCAAGTTGGCGGGAAGCCATGGCCACCAAGGTGTGGCTGCACGTGTGAACGAGATCAAGATGGTGCATTCTTTAGACGACTTGCTCGACGCATTGGATGGCAAAGAGTCGCCACTCATTTTGGTACTTGATGGCGTGACAGACCCACACAATTTAGGCGCATGCTTGCGTGTCGCGGATGGTGCGGGAGCGCATGCTGTGATCGCACCCAAAGACCACGCGGTAGGTGTGAACGCCACGGTGGCCAAAGTAGCCAGTGGCGCGGCAGAGACTGTGCCTTACTTCATGGTCACCAATTTGGCCCGCACGCTTAATGAATTGAAAGAACGCAATATTTGGGTGATTGGCACCAGCGACGACGCACCTAAAACCTTGTTTGAGATAGATCTCAAAGGCCCTACCGCAATGGTTTTAGGCGCAGAGGGCGACGGTATGCGTCAGTTGACACGTAAAACTTGCGATGAATTGGTCAGCATTCCTATGCAGGGCGCAGTGGAGAGTTTGAATGTATCGGTTGCGAGCGGTGTGTGTTTATATGAGGCGCGTAGACAACGCATGCTGGTGAGATCTTGACCCACTAGCACTAAAATTTTCGTCAAATAATTTTTAACACCCCAAGCAAAGCGCCAATACTCAGTAACAGCAGCAAGTGTGTTTTGGTTCGCCAAACAATCACGGTTGTCACTGCCGCTAATAACCACATTGGCCAGTCTCTTATGTAGTTGTCGTGGTCACCAGTTAATAACCAGCCCGTTGCTATCAATAAACTCATCACCAAAGGTGCTAAGCCCGCTTTGAAAGCCCGAACGCCGCGAAGCTCCCGATTTTTATGGGCCCATTGGGTAGAAAAAAATGTCAATGTGGCTGAGGGAATAATGATGCCCGCCATTGTGACGACAACACCTAAAAGTGCCAACATGACCGCGTACGCCAAAGTTGGTTCAGGCGTCATGCCTGATGCAGCATTCATACCAACGTTCCAGCCCATCAAGGCAATAAACATTACATTGGGGCCTGGAGCACCTTGGGCAATCGCCACAGATGATGTGAATTGGTAATGCGTTAACCAGTGCTGTTCATCAACCAAATAGCGGTGGATATCAGGTGCCGTGGTGATCGCACCTCCTACAGCCAAAAGAGACAGGGATATAAAGTGTAGAAACAGTGATACCCAGTCTTGAGCGTTCATCGCAATACTCATACGGACTCATTTCTACTAAGGCAGCGCCAAGCCCATATGCTTGACAGGGGGCCCAGTGTCAGCAATACCCAAGACAGGGGCAACCGTAATATGGCAACCGCTAAAAATGTGGTGATAGCCAAAATACAACAAGTTAAAAAGCCCATAGGGTTTGTTTTCAAAGCCGGCAACATTTTGATGCCCGTTGCCATGATCAAACCCGCCGAGACTGCACCCATACCGCGCAAGGCGCCTTGCATGGCTTGGGTATCTCCCACACCGGCAATCGCGCTTGCGATGAAAAGAACCAGCAGAGTGGGAACAAATAACAATCCAGCCAATGCAGAAAGAGCGCCACGCCAGCCAAAGTGTTTGCCCCCAATCATGATCGCAAGATTGATGACATTAGGACCAGGCAGTATTTGCGCAACAGACCAGTCTTCCACAAACTCTTCTAGCGTTAACCACTTCTTTTTTTCAACCAACTCTCGTTGGACAACGGCTAACACACCGCCAAAGCCTTGAAGTGCGAGCCAATTGAATGATAAAAAAAGGTCTGTGTTGCTGCTGGGTGCATTGCGCACCTCGTGCGCTTCAAGAGTTGGCTCCGTCATTGTCTTTTTTCAATTTCTTTAGCAATGGTTTTGCCAAGTTCTACGCCCCATTGGTCGTATGCATGGATTCCCCAAATGGCGGCTTGGCAAAATACTTTGTGCTCATAGAGGGCAATCAAAGCACCAAGCGTTCTAGGTGTGAGGGCATCCATCCACACTGTGCTGCTGGGAATGTTTCCGGGGTAACTGCGATGCGGTGCTAAACGATGGGCTTCTTGATTTGACAAGCCACTTCCAAGAAGCACTTTGAGCGTCTCATCTTTAGTGCGCCCAATGGCCAATGCTTGCGCTTGTGCTTGCATGTTGAGCATCACCACACGGTGATGTTCTGCAGCCAAGGGGAGTGGCGTGTGTTCATCACGTGAACCGATAAAGTCAATCGGTACCAAGTGTGTTCCTTGGTGTATCAATTGGAAATATGCGTGTTGCCCGTCAATGCCAAGGCTTCCCCATACCAGGGGTGCCGTTTTAATGGTCACCTTAGAGCCGTCGATATGCGTGCCCTTGCCGTTGGACTCCATTTCCATTTGCTGTAAAAAGCTGGCGAATTTATTCAATGCGGCAGAGTAGGGGGCAATGAGATGGGTTGACGCACCTAAAAAGTTGGTGTTCCATACATCCATAAGTGCCATGACCAATGGCATATTGGTTTGAGCGGGCGCATTTAAAAAATGTTCATCCATGGCGCGAGCGCCCGCAAGCAACTCTTGGAATCCAAAAGATCCAATAGCTATTGCCAAGGGAAGTCCAATGGCCGACCAAATGGAATAGCGTCCGCCCACCCAATCCCAAAACTCAAACATGTGTTCAGGTGTGAAACCATGCGAGGCTGCGATGGCTGGACTGGCGGTAACAGCCACCAGATGTTGATGCAGTTGTGGCTCAGGACAGCCCCCATCCAACAACCATCGCTTGGCAGACGCCATCAAGGTCATAGTTTCTTGGGTGGTGAATGTTTTACTTTGCACCACAAAGGCGGTACGGCTTGGGTCTAAGTTTTGTAAGGTGGTGAATAAACTCCATGCATCCACATTCGATACATAGTGCACTTTGACTGGATGCCCCCCCAACGGTTGCGTTTGGTTGACCAACGCACCAGTGGTCATACGCGGACCTAAATCGGAGCCGCCAATCCCTAGATTCACAACGTCGGTCATTGGTGTTTGTTTAAAACCCAGAAGTGCACCAGATCGCACTTTTTCAGCAAACATGCAAACGCGCAATAACTCGGCGGCAACTTGCGACGATATAGCCTCTCCCCAGGGAGGATTTGGCACATGGCTACCACGCAAGGCCACATGTAAAACTGCACGGTTTTCAGTTTGGTTGATCGCTTCACCATGGAACATCGCAAGGGCTTGTTCTTTGACGTGTGACTCTTCAGCCAACGCCAAGAGTTGCGCCATCACATCTGCGTTGACTCTCTGGTGTGAATAGTCAAGCGTGATACCAGCAGCAGAAATTTGCGTATGGGCTTGACGGTCTTTTTCTCCAAGCAGCTCGCGTAAATGAAGCGATTGGGCACCTGGCAACGCAGCAAGTGCTTTCCAAGCTTGGCGCTGTTGCGGTGGAATAAACGTTGACATCTCGGTATTTTAGGCGGGCAATCTGTTGGTCTATGGACTTTAGTTTTCCTCAAACCAACAAAGATTTTCACGCGCCATCAACGCAGACGAAGCAGCAGGCCCCCAACTTCCAGCAGGGTATTCGCGTGGTTTCTCATCCAGAGTTTCCCAACCATGCAAGATAGGCTCCACCCAAGTCCAAGCCGCTTCTAATTCGTCTCTACGCATAAAGTGCGTTAAACGGCCTTTGATGACATCCATCAATAGTCGCTCATAGGCCTCAGCGCGACGCTTATCGGAAGAGAGTTGTAAATCAAGCCCCAAGTTAACGGGGCTCATATTCATGCCAGACCCTGGTTCCTTCACCATCATTTGCAGCTGGATAGATTCCTCTGGCTGCAAGCTAATGATGAGTCGATTTGGCTGTTGTGAAGCACTGCCAAATATGGAAAAGGGTTGTTCAGAAAATTCAATGATGATTTCAGAGTGTCTTTTTTGTAAGCGCTTTCCTGTTCGTAAAAAGAACGGCACATTCGCCCACCGTGCGTTGTTTATATGCGCCTTGAGGGCGACAAATGTTTCAGTTCGGCTGTCGGGAGGCACATTGGCTTCTTCGCGGTAGCCTTTTGCAGCAAGCCCTTCGCTGTTTCCTGCGGTGTATTGCCCACGCACTGTGTCGCGTTTGATATCGCTCAAGTCCATTTTACGAAGTGAACGAAGTACTTTGAGTTTCTCGTCACGCACGTCGTCGGCGTTCATGGAGATAGGTGGTTCCATCGCCACAATGCATAACAGTTGCAGCAAATGGTTTTGCACCATATCGCGCATAGCCCCAGCACCGTTATAAAACCCTGCACGGCTTCCTACGCCTACGGTTTCTGCAACGGTAATTTGGACACTCTTGATATAGGGGGCACGCCATAAGGGCTCAAAAATGGCATTGCCAAACCGCAGCACCATCAGATTTTGCACAGTCTCTTTGCCTAAATAGTGGTCGATGCGGTAGATCTGCTGTTCTGCAAAATATTGAGAAACTTGCGCATTGATAGCTTGCGCAGATGCGAGGTCAGTGCCTAAAGGTTTTTCTAAAACTACACGTGACTGCGAGTCCACCAAGCCTGCTTGTGACAAATTGGCGCAAATCTGGGTAAATAAACTAGGCGCAGTTGCTAAATAAAAAACCCGCATGCGCGGTTCGTGACAGACTGCTTTGAGTTTTGAATAGTCACCTGCGCTAGTGAGATCGAGTTGGACAAACTGCAGGCGCCTTAAAAAACTTTGCCAATCATCATGTTTGAAAGCGTTGGCTTCAATAAAAGACGGTGATTGTTCATTGATAAAGTCCAAATACTGTTCGCGACTCCAAGACTGCCTTCCGATACCAATGATGCGGGTTTCGGCTTCCAATTTGCCATGGGCGTGGGCCATGTAGAGAGCTGGCAGCAATTTGCGAAATGACAAATCGCCAGCGCCACCAAAAATAACGATGTCATAGGAATTTTGGGGATTCAGGTCTTGCATAGGTTTCATAATAATTGCAAACAACTTAGAAAAATGCAATTTAAGGCCAAATCGATGACCAAATGGTGAATCGAGGAAAATAGAACTATGTCTTCGCCCATTCCATCTTTTAAGCCATTTGCAGATGCTATTGGTGTTTTTGATTCTGGAGTAGGTGGCTTATCGGTATTGCGCGCTATACGTGATGCCTTGCCCGCAGAAAATTTGGTGTATGTGGCCGATTCAGGCCACGCACCCTATGGTGATAAGTCTGAAGCGCACATCACCCAACGAACTTTGACGGTCGGCAATTGGTTAGCGTCATCTGGCGTGAAGGCCATCACCGTTGCTTGCAATACCGCTACAGTGGTTGCCATCCGACATTTGCGTGAACAAACCCATATTCCGGTAGTTGCGATTGAACCGGCTATCAAACCAGCAACCAACACCACGCGATCAGGTGTTGTGGGCGTTCTTGCTACCACCCAAACCTTGCAAAGTGAAAGCGTAGCGCGTTTATGTCAAGAGCATGGAGCGGATAAGCGCATCTTGTTGCAAGCGTGTCCAGGTTGGGTGGAGGCAGTGGAGCAAGCTGACTTACGCAGTTCGCACACGGAAGCCTTGCTGCGCCAATTTGTGGAGCCCTTGATGGAGCAAGGGGCAGACACTTTGGTGCTAGGTTGCACGCATTACCCCTTTTTGCGAGACACCTTACAACGCATTGTGGGTGACGACGTTACTCTGATCGATCCTGCGGTTGCGGTGGCAAATGAGTTGGCTAGACGTATAGATAACAACCGTCGCATGGGTGCAAATCACATTGGGACGACGCGATTTTTCACAACGGGCGAAGTTCCCCACGTACAACATGTGGTTTCGCATTTGTGGGGCGATCAAGCGATAGTGAAAGCTATGACGTAGACGTAAGAACAAGCATATGTCTCTGCTTTGCAGATACAGTGCACTTTTAAAAATAGTACTTGGAGAAAACGTGCAACTAGGAATGATTGGCTTAGGACGAATGGGCGGCAATATTGTGCGGCGATTGATGCAGCACGGGCACGCATCGGTGGTCTATGACGTGAACCCAGACAACGTCGCACAATTGGCAAAAGAAGGAGCAACTCCCAGCAAAAGTTTGTCACATATGGTCGAGCAAATGCCTAAACCCCGTGCCATATGGGTGATGCTGCCTGCGGGTGAGATTACCGCAAGCACCATTTCAGAGTTAAGCGAACTCCTAGAAGCTGGCGACATACTGATCGATGGCGGTAACTCTAATTTTCAAGACGATGTGCGCCACGCGCAAATGCTAAAAGCCAAAGGTATTCGTTATTTAGATGTGGGTACCAGTGGCGGTGTGTGGGGTTTAGAACGTGGCTACTGCATGATGATTGGTGGCGACCAATCAGCCGCTATCCACCTAGACCCTATCTTTAAATCTTTGGCGCCAGGGATAGGAAATATTCCACGTACACCTGGACGAGAAGGCAAATCCTCTACAGCTGAGGAAGGCTATCTTTACACGGGGCCTGCTGGATCTGGCCATTTTGTGAAGATGGTGCACAACGGCATTGAATACGGTTTGATGCAAGCCTATGCGGAAGGCATGGATGTGCTCAAAGGGGTGGGCCAAGAGAGCATTCCTGCGGAAAGACGCTACCAACTAGATTTGGCTGATATCACCGAGTTATGGCGCAGAGGAAGTGTGGTCTCGTCGTGGCTGTTAGATTTAACGGCTATTTCCTTGGCGGAAGACCCAGAGCTGGATTCTTATTCCGGGCATGTGCAAGATTCTGGGGAGGGCAGATGGACTATCAATGCTGCGATTGAGGAAGCTGTCCCAGTGCCCGTGTTGTCAGCTGCTTTGTTTGCGCGTTTCCGCTCGCGTCAGGTGAGTACCTTTGCGGACAAAATGTTGTCTGCCATGCGCAAGCAGTTTGGTGGACACCAAGAGCCTAAGAAATAAGCTTCATAAGTCTTGAAGCGCTGTTTGTACATGGTTTGCAAACAGCGCATCGTCAGCGAGTGCATTGGCGTTGAGTAAGGCCAATTTCACTAAAAAAATCTCGGCTTTGTCAGGTCCCGCTTGATCGATGGCGCTAGCCAAACTGTCGTAGACGTTTTCTAAAGCGGCAATATTTAATTCTGGTTTAACCATAGTCTTCCTTATTGATCCAAAACAGCTTGCAGCGTGCTGTGCAATCTCGTGGCGTCGAGTTCTTGCCAACGGGCGCAAATATGTTGATCTGGGCGCAACAAATACGCCCCACCTGATTTTGTAACGCCATAGCGAGATTTCACCCGCCCCAATCGATCGTCCAAATGCAAATCGGCGCCTTCAACGGGCTTTGATGTTCCTATGGCAATCACCTGAATCGGCAGTCCTTTGCTTTTAAATGCGCCTATCACGCTTTGTAATTCAGATGGAATGCTTGTTAGGGGGGTAGACCCGCTTGCATGTGTATTTTTCAATGAATGCGAGGCATCATCAACAAAATATAGCAAATCAAATCCCCCGCCTAAATGGTCTAGTAAAAAATTACCATCGTTCAAACGCACGTTTTGTGGGGGTGCGCCGTGTGATGGGCCTGTCTCAAAAAATGCGTTGTCATCCTCACGGCTATTGAGCACAGAGTGCTTGTATTCATGGGGACGAGACGTTCGCCAGTGGTAGAGCGGTCTGACAAAAGCTTGGGTAAGCGATAGCGATAAAACAGCATCACGCAATAAACGAAAACCTCGACTCGGCGGTGCCATAAAGCGCGTACTTTTACCGGACTCTGTGATGATTTCCCTGGCTGCGGTGACGCGCTCTGTGCTGAAGTTTTGCAAGAATTTGTCGGTGGTGATGCCTTTGCACACCATGGCTAGGTGCCAGCCTAAAGATTGGGCATCTTGAAATGCCGTATTGGCGCCACGTACTCCAAAAATGGGAAGCAAATGTGCTGCATCGCCCACGAACAGCGTGCGACCGTGTTGGTAGTCTGGCAATGTCAGCGTACGCGCTGAATACACCGAGCTCCAGTCCATTTCCCAAGGAACACCTGCGTGACCAATCATGGCCAGTTGGGCGTTGATGCGTTCTTTTAACGATGCAGGCTGTAGTGCTTGTTCAGGTGTCTCGCCTGGTGGCAGTTGGTAGTCAATACGCCAAATTCCGTGCGGTTCGCGGTGCATCAATATGGTGTTGCCACGGTTCCATTCGGGATCAAAAAATGCCAAACGTTCCGTCGGATAGGGAAGGTCAATTTTGATGTCGGCAATGACAAAAAACCCCTCATACGATGCACCTTCGAGTTTGAGCCCCATGGCGCTGCGAATGTCTGAGCGACCTCCGTCAGCGGCGATCAACCATTGGGTCTCTAATGTGTAAGGGCCCTCGGGAGTATCCACTTGCACCGTGGCGTACTGGGCATGCTGTTCAACACCTATAACTTTATTTCCCCAGCGCACCTCAATATGAGGATTTGCATTGCATGCTTGCAGCAAGTATTCCTCTAAATACTGCTGCTGGATATTGGTCATAGGCGGGTATCTGTCGTCTTCGTCATGGGGCGCCTCCATGCGAAACACGCGCTGCCCTCTGTAATATGAGTTACCAAAACGCCAAGGCAAACCATTTTCAAGTATGCGGTCTGCTACACCTACTTGCTGCAGTATTTCCATGGAGCGTCGGGTGAACACAATCGCACGGCTACCTTGCGATACCTGCAATTCAGAATTTAAAACCACACTTCGCACGCCAAATCTAGCGAGTTCTAGTGCTGCGACCAATCCAGCTGGACCAGCTCCTACGATGGTCACAACATGTCTTGATTGCGTCCCATGCTGAGATGCTAGCCAAGGGTCAAACACTTGGTATTGGTAATAAATGGATGGGCGTGGTGATTTTTCTGGGAGGTGCATAAACGTTGCCTGCTAACTTATTGCGATGGTATTTCACAAATAAGAAGTCTTTAATGCGCTACCAAGATGAATAGCCCTCCAAGCCCCGACACAAAGGGGTAACCCTTACACTTATGCGTTATCCCAAATACCCCATGAACGCCTACACAGACGTCTCTTTTTTCCCGCGAAACGCTAAGCCGCTCAACAGTTACCGCAAGTACTGGGCGGCTCGTTTTGGCACGGCTCCTTTTTTGCCAATGAGTCGCGATGAAATGCAGCAACTCGGATGGGATAGTTGCGACATCATCATCGTGACGGGGGATGCCTACGTAGATCACCCCAGCTTTGGCATGGCGGTGATTGGTCGCATGCTGGAAAACCAAGGGTTTCGTGTCGGCATCATTGCGCAACCAGATTGGCAAAGTGCTGACCCTTTCAAAGTATTAGGCAAACCGAATTTATTTTTCGGTGTGACAGCCGGCAATATGGATTCAATGATCAACCGTTACACGGCAGATCGAAAAATCAGAAGTGATGATGCCTATACGGCAGGTGATATCGGTGGCAAGCGGCCAGACCGCGCAGCCTTGGTGTACAGCCAGCGCTGTAAAGAAGCGTATAGCGATGTGCCCATTATTTTGGGAGGCATAGAAGGATCGTTGCGACGTATCGCGCATTACGACTATTGGTCCGACAAAGTGCGTCGCTCGATCGTGGTCGACAGCAAATGTGACTTGCTGTTGTATGGCAACGCAGAGCGTGCCATTGTTGACATTGCACACCGCTTAGCCAATAAAGAGCCGGTTCAAAATATCACCGATGTCCGCGGCACTGCCTTTGTAAGACGCCAAACGCCAGAGGGTTGGTTTGAGATTGATTCATCCAATATCGATGAGCCGGGTAGGGTGGAGGCGCATGTCAATCCTTACCTGATGGTCAGTGAAGTGGCCAAGCAACAAGGACAGAGTTGTGCCCGCGAAGACGAGGCGCAAGCGGTCGCAGATGCGGCTAACCAACAAGTAGGTGCAAAGGGCAGACCACTTGATCAAAAGCCTCAAGCCATTAAGTTTGTGGATAACCCCAATCTTCCAGGCTTACAAGGCAAAGGCAAACTCAAAGTTCCACCCAGAGAAAAAAGTGTCATTCGATTGCCAAGTTATGAACAGGTGAAATCTGACCCTGTCTTGTATGCCCATGCCAACCGTGTTTTGCATTTAGAAACCAACCCTGGAAACGCACGTTGTTTGGTGCAAGCCCATGGCGAAGGCACGACTGCGCGCGATGTGTGGGTCAACCCTCCACCCATTCCATTGACTACGTCTGAAATGGATTTGGTGTTTGATTTGCCCTATGCCAGAAGTCCACATCCGGTGTATGCCGATGCAAACGGTAGCCACGATGGCGATACCAAAATTCCTGCGTGGGAAATGATTCGTTTCAGCGTCAACATCATGCGCGGTTGTTTTGGGGGTTGCACTTTTTGCTCGATCACTGAACACGAAGGGCGCATCATTCAAAGCAGAAGCGAAGACTCCGTCATCCGCGAGATTGAAGACATACGCGACAAGGTGCCAGGCTTTACAGGGGTCATTTCTGATTTAGGCGGCCCTACAGCCAATATGTATCGCATTGGCTGCAAAAGCCCAGAGATTGAAGCTGCCTGCCGCAAACCGAGTTGTGTGTACCCAGGAATTTGCCAAAACCTCAATACCGACCACAGCTCATTGATACACATGTACCGACGCGCCCGTGAGCTCAAAGGCGTTAAGAAAATTTTGATTGGTTCTGGTTTGCGCTACGACTTAGCGGTGCAATCCCCCGAATATGTCAAAGAGTTGGTGACCCATCACGTAGGTGGTTATTTAAAAATTGCCCCAGAACATACAGAAGGCGGGCCTTTGTCGATGATGATGAAGCCCGGTATCGGTAGCTATGACAAGTTCAAGCAAATGTTTGACAAATACAGCGCGGAGGCTGGCAAAAAACAATTCTTAGTGCCTTATTTCATCGCAGCGCACCCCGGTACCAAAGACGAAGACATGATGCATCTCGCGCTATGGCTCAAAAGCAATGGTTTTCGCGCAGACCAAGTGCAAACGTTTTATCCCAGCCCCATGGCTACCGCTACGGCGATGTACCACTCGGGTAAAAATCCTCTGGCACGTGTGACGCGTCAAAGCCATGCGGTTGATATCGTGCGTGGTGAAAAACGTCGTCGTTTGCACAAAGCATTTTTGCGCTACCACGATGCCAATAACTGGCCCTTATTGCGTGAGGCGCTTAAAGCCATGGGCCGTGCAGACCTCATTGGTAATGGCAAACATCATTTGATCCCTACTTTTCAGCCAACCACAGGCGGCAACTACACCAGTGCGCGACGCAAAAACAGCACGGTTGTGAGTCCTGGACGTGTGTTGACACAACACACGGGTCTACCTCCGCGTAAGAAAAAGTAATCTCAAGAAAGTCAATCCCTTTGCCATTTAGCCGAAGCGATGCAAGATTTGTGTGGGTTTTATCGATTGCCCAACTGATTACCTGGGGCAGTATTTTTTACGGTTTTGCTTTGTTTATGGTGCCGCTAGAGAAAGCACTGGACATGACACGGGCGCAATCTTCTTTAGGCTTTAGTTTGATGTTGCTGACGGAAGGCTTGTTGGCATTTTTTATTGGCCGCTGGATTGATAGAGGGCATGAACGCCTCATCATGACGTTTGGTTCTTTATTGGTAGGCGCATTGCTGCTAGTGCACAGCGTGATTTCCACCCGAGCACAGTTCTATGCGGTTTGGACTTTATTGGGCGTTGCCATGGCATGCACGCTTTATCCTCCGGCTTTCGCGGTACTGACTCGGCGCTTTCCCAATCACTTTAGACGCGCCATCATCATCTTGTCGTTTTTAGGTGGCTTGGCAAGTACGGTATTCATTCCCTTGGTGGCATGGTTAATAGATGCCATCGATTGGCGAGAAACCATGTGGGTGATTGCAGCAATGCAATTCTTGGTGTGTGCCCCTATTCATTTTTATTTATTGCGTGGCGCACAGTCCACATCACTCAACATAGTTAAAAACAAAGACCATTTAGATGGTGAAGCAAATCACATTGAATTAAAGCCAGCAGAGCCAAACCTATCGATTTGGCAATTCATGCGCAATCCTGTGTTTTGGCAGTTGAGTTGTTTCGTGGTTTTATTGATGGCTGCTACTTCAGCATTACCCGCCCATATGGTGAGTTTGTTGCGCGAATCTGGAATGGGTGAAGCCTGGGCCATTGCTGTGCCAGCAAGCATTGGAGTGATTCAAGTGATCGGCCGCTTAGGTCTTTATTTATTGGAAAAACGCATCGATGTGCATACGTCTAATCGATGGGTCACCTTACTGATTCCTTTGGGCTTGGCGGCACTCATCTTGGGACATGGTGCGATTGTGGGTTGTTTAGTTTTCGTACTTCTCTACGGTTTAGGCAACGGCATGTTGACGATCGTCAAGGGCACCGTCATGGCCGAATATGTGAGCAAAGCCCATATGGGAAGTCTTAACGGCATATTGGGTGTGCCTATGGCCATTTCCAGAGCGGCAGCGCCGCTTTTGATGGGCTTGATGTGGTCACCAAGTGATGGCTATAGCTATGGCTTATGGATGCTTTTGGTTGTCAGTGTTGTTGGCGTTGCAGCTTTATGGTCTGCACAAAACAGCGCCCAAAAAATTTAACGGCTACGTGATTTCATAGCGCGTTCCACTTCGCGCTTGCCTTCGCGGTCTTTGATGGTGTCGCGCTTGTCGTGCTCAGCTTTGCCCTTGGCTAAAGCAATTTCGCATTTGATCTTGCCGTTCTTCCAATGTAGATTCACTGGCACCAGGGTGTAGCCTTTTTGTTCGACCTTGCCGATTAAGCGCTTGATGTCGTCTTTCTTCATCAACAGCTTCTTAGTACGGACTGCATCAGGGCTGATGTGGCTAGAAGCAGTATGCAGAGGGTTGATTTGGCAGCCAATGACAAACAATTCACCATCGCGCACCACTACGTACCCATCCGTTAATTGCACCTTGCCTTCGCGCGCAGCTTTCACTTCCCAGCCTTGCAGGACCATGCCTGCCTCAAACTTTTCTTCAAAAAAATAGTTGTAGGCGGCTTTTTTGTTGTCAGCAATGCGCGCTGGAAGTGCTGGTTTTTTAGTGGCCATGAAAGCTAGGTGGGGGCTGGATGTCTTCTTACAATGCAAACTATTCTATGAAAACAGTTCACAAGTCCGTTCTTATTTGGTTTAGCGCTGAAGAAATGTTTGCGCTGGTGACCGATGTGGCCTCATATCCTGAATTTTTGCCTTGGTGCGACAAAACCCGTATTGTCTCGCAAGATGTAACGGGTATGGTGGCTGAAATTGGTATGGCCCTAGGGGGATTTCATAAAAGCTTTACTACGCGCAACTTGCATACCGAGGGACGGCAGGTGAAGTTGTCTCTCATTGACGGGCCTTTTAAGCAATTGGATGGCACGTGGGACTTCTACCCGCTAGTGCAAGAGGGTAGTTCTGAGGTCCAAAGGGCATGTCGCGTAGAACTTACTTTGCACTACAGCTTCGAGAGTATGTTTGGCGCTTTGGTCGGTCCGCTTTTTGACAAAATCGCTGCCACCTTGATCGACGCGTTTGTACAGCGTGCTGAAAAAGTCTACGTTTGATGGCATTCAATCTTTTGCGGATTACCGTGATTTTTTCGAGCCAGCCTCGTGAGGTGTCGGAGCATCTGTTGGAGTTGCCAAATTCAAGTACCGTTAAAGACGCGCTTTTGGCGTGTCAAGTATTTGAAAATTTTCCCCGTAATGTGTCGATGGACGATGGACCATGGACGCTTGGCGTGTGGGGACGTCCTGTTACACACGAATACGTTCTGCGTGACGAAGATCGCTTAGAAATTTATCGGCCTCTCAAAGTCGATCCAAAAGTCGCCAGAAGAGAGCGTTTTCAAAAACAAGGGGCTCGTGCTGCTGGCTTGTTTGCCACGCGACGTAAGGGCGCTAAACCAGGCTATTGAATACCAGACAACTACTGGTCCCTCTGTGGCGATACGTTTCTAGAGATCATTACGGTTGGTCATTTGATAATTTGTATACAGCGGTAGTGGGTAGGTACCTAAAATACAAATCTTTGGAGCCTTCCCATGCGCCTTCTCGGCAAAGCCCTCACCTTCGACGACGTGTTGCTGGTGCCCGCCTACTCGCAAGTCCTACCTAAGGACACTTCCTTAGCCACGATTTTTTCTCGCAATATTGCCCTCAACCTCCCTCTGGTTTCTGCGGCAATGGACACGGTTACCGAATCGCGTTTAGCCATTGCAATTGCCCAAGAGGGTGGCATGGGCATCGTGCATAAAAACCTCACGGCTGCTGAGCAAGCTGCAGAAGTTGCCAAGGTAAAGCGTTACGAAAGCGGGGTGTTGCTCGATCCAGTCATCATCACGCCGAACCACACGGTGCGTCAGGTACTTGCTCTGTCGCAAGAGTTGGGTATTTCAGGTTTCCCTGTTTGTGATGGTGGCAAAGTGGTCGGTATCGTGACAAACCGCGATTTGCGCTTTGAGAGCCGCTATGACGTGCAAATCAAAGAGATCATGACACCACGCGAGCGCTTGGTGACAGTGCCCGAAGGCACAACGCCAGAGCAAGCTAAAGCTTTGTTGAACAAACACAAACTTGAGCGTTTGCTGGTTGTTAACGATGCGTTTGAACTCAAAGGGCTTATCACTGTCAAAGACATTACCAAGCAAACCAGTTTCCCCAATGCGGCGCGCGACGCGACGGGTCGGTTGCGAGTGGGGGCTGCCGTGGGTGTAGGCGAGGGCACTGAAGAGCGCGTGGAAGCCTTGGTCAAAGCTGGGGTCGACGCTATCGTGGTCGATACCGCGCACGGACACAGCCATGGCGTGATTGAACGTGTCAAGTGGGTCAAACAAAACTATCCGCACATCGATGTGGTGGGCGGAAACATTGCAACTGGTGCAGCTGCTTTGGCATTGGTCAAAGCAGGAGCCGATGCTGTAAAAGTAGGTATTGGTCCCGGCTCTATTTGCACGACGCGCATCGTGGCAGGCGTTGGCGTTCCTCAAATCATGGCGATCGATAGCGTGGCCACTGCCTTACAAGGTACAGGCGTTCCTTTGATTGCCGATGGCGGTATTCGTTACAGCGGTGATATCGCTAAAGCGCTAGCTGCAGGTGCGTCTAGCGTGATGATGGGTGGCATGTTCGCAGGCACAGAAGAAGCGCCTGGTGAAGTCATCCTCTACCAAGGACGTAGTTACAAGAGTTATCGTGGCATGGGATCGATCGGTGCGATGCAACAAGGTAGCGCTGACCGATATTTCCAAGAGTCGAGCACGGGCAACCCCAATGCAGACAAATTAGTACCAGAGGGTATCGAAGGACGCGTGCCTTACAAGGGTTCGATGATCAGCATCGTTTACCAAATGGCAGGCGGTATTCGTGCCAGCATGGGCTATTGCGGCTGCGCCACCATCGACGACATGAAAAATAAGGCTGAATTTGTTGAAATCACCACGGCAGGCATCCGCGAAAGCCACGTGCATGACGTGCAAATCACTAAAGAAGCGCCTAACTACCGCGCTGAATAGTGCCAAATACGGCTTTCATCGCGGCACAAACCGCCCTCAGGGGCGGTTTTGTTTTTTGAGACAATACGCCAAGGCCACTTAAGGCCCTTTTTTATTGATGTCACACCACAAAATTCTCATTCTTGACTTCGGCTCCCAAGTCACCCAGCTCATCGCCCGCCGTGTGCGCGAGGCCCATGTTTACTGTGAAGTGCATCCCTGTGATGTCAGCGAAGAATGGGTGCGTTCTTACGCAGCAGATGGCAACTTAAAAGGCGTCATTTTGTCTGGCAGCCACGCCAGTGTGTACGAAGAAACCACTGACAACGCGCCTGATGTGGTCTTTCAATTGGGAATTCCTGTGCTGGGTATTTGCTACGGCATGCAAACCATGGCCCAACAACTGGGTGGCAAAGTAGAAAGCGGTCAAACCCGTGAATTCGGATATGCCGAAGTACGTGCCCATGGACACACTGCATTCCTCAAAGACATTGCGGACTTCTCCACGGCCGAAGGTCACGGCATGCTCAAGGTATGGATGAGCCATGGCGACAAAGTCACGGAGTTGCCAGCAGGTTTCAAAGTGATGGCGAGTACGCCAAGTTGCCCCATCGCTGGCATGGCAGACGAAGCCCGTAAGTTTTATGCAGTGCAGTTTCACCCCGAGGTGACGCACACGGTGCAAGGCCAAGCCATGCTGAATCGTTTTGTGCGCGATATTTGTGGCGCCAAACCCGATTGGGTGATGCGTGACCACGTGGCTGAAGCGGTGGAATTGATTCGCCAGCAAGTGGGCGACGAAGAAGTTATCTTAGGTTTATCAGGCGGAGTCGATTCATCTGTAGCAGCTGCTTTGATTCACCGCGCGATTGGTGACCAATTGACTTGCGTTTTTGTAGACCACGGCCTGTTGCGCTTGAACGAAGGCGATTTGGTCATGGACATGTTTGTTGGCAAACTTCATGCAAAAGTAATTCGCGTAGATGCCAGCGATCTCTTCTTGGGCAAACTGGCTGGAGTAAGCGATCCTGAGGCCAAACGCAAAATCATTGGCGGATTGTTTGTAGATGTATTCAAAGAACAAGCAGCCAAACTCAAAGCGGGCGATGGTGGTCATAAAGGCGCTACCTTCCTAGCCCAAGGCACGATTTATCCAGATGTGATCGAGTCGGGTGGTGCCAAGAGCAAAAAAGCTGTCACCATCAAAAGCCACCACAACGTGGGTGGATTGCCTGAGCAATTGGGCTTGAAGTTGCTCGAGCCCTTGCGTGACCTCTTTAAAGACGAAGTTCGTGAGTTAGGTGTGGCGCTGGGCTTACCACATGAAATGGTCTACCGCCATCCATTCCCTGGACCTGGTTTGGGTGTGCGCATTCTGGGCGAAGTGAAAAAAGAATATGCTGATTTGCTTCGCAGAGCAGACGCTATTTTTATTGAAGAGTTGCGTAACTTTGTGGATGAAGCGACGGGTAAATCTTGGTATGACCTCACCAGTCAAGCTTTCACCGTTTTCTTGCCTGTGAAAAGTGTGGGCGTGATGGGCGATGGCAGAACTTACGAATATGTGGTGGCTCTGCGCGCTGTACAAACCAGTGACTTTATGACGGCAGATTGGGCTGAATTGCCTTATGCCTTGTTGAAGAAAGTTTCAGGGCGCATCATCAATGAAGTGCGTGGAATCAATCGGGTGACGATGGATGTGTCTAGTAAACCGCCGGCTACTATTGAGTGGGAGTAGTTTTTGCCCCTATTATTTCGCTTTATCAAAAATTCAATGGATGAAAATCATCCATTGAGTGGTTGATTTTCATCCATTTGCTGGCTTTACTAAATCAATGAAACTTAGGCACAAACGAAACCCCTAACTTCTTAGCCAGCGCATCCAGCTTTTTATCCTGCGTCCAAATCTTGGCTTTTTCTGTAATCAGCGCAGACGCTAGTAATGCCATATCAATAGCCCCGCAACCTGAATCTTGCAGGTCATGCGTTTCTATCAGCGTCATGATCTCGCGCGTGGTGGCTGTTTTTACTGTTTGTAACTTATCAAGATATTCCAGTGTTTTGTGGCGTGGCGCAGGTGGTGAGCCGCATGCGATCTCCAACATAACCAAGGGATGGCAAAGCACTTGGTCATTGGTTAACAAATAGACGAGGCTTAAATTGCTTTGTCTAAAGTGACTAACCCAAACAGATGTATCGACAAGAATCATGGCAATGGCTTACGGTTTGATTTGCCTTCTTGGGATGGGTTGCATTTTTGGAGCTTTGCCACCCAATGCGGCAAGACGCTTGGCGGACTCCACCCGAATAAATACTTTCAACGCTTCACGAAACAGATCAGATTTGTCTATGTTGGGTTCGATGACCTCTAGCGCTTGGGCATACAGTGCGTCGTCGATCGTGACAGTTGTTCTCATAACAAGCTCCTCGGTTGAATCATATTTGATGCAGTTTATCATCAAATATGATTCAGTCAAAGCTTGAATTAATTCTGAAGTCAAAGTTCCATCGGGAGTTGCATAGTACAAAGGCATAAATCACTTTTGTTTGATACCCTCTCACAATCTTGTGAGCCTTAGTAAACATCAGTCGTTTGCTAATCTCTTAAACAACCCATTTTTAAATTGGATGCAAATGCCCACAACTTACTTGATCACAGGTGCTAACCGTGGAATCGGCCTTGAAATGTCGCGTCAGATTTTGCAATCTGGCGATCGCCTTTATGCTGTTTGCCGTAACCCTGAAACAGCTATAGAGCTAAACAAGTTTGTTCAAGAATCCAACGGGCGTGGACAAATTTTTAAGTCGGACGCTTGCGACGAAATTGCGCTAGCAAACATTGCCAACGCAATTGTTGGCGGTATCGATGTTTTAGTTTGTAACGCTGGTGTGATGAGCGCGCGAGGAGGACTTAGCGATGCAGAGAACCATGCTGCATCAGTTTCTGCGGTTTTGATGACCAATACGGCAGGACCTTTTTTTGCTGCAAGGGCTTTTCATAAAAATCTCAAACTGAGTTCAGCACCAAGAATTTGTATCATTTCTTCATACATGGGTAGTCAACAGCACCAAGGTGCATCCGCTTATTTTTATCGTGCATCGAAAGCAGGTGCCAACAACATCATGGTGACGCTGGCGAATGAACTCAAACCAGAGGGCATCACCGTAGCTTCTTTCCATCCGGGTTGGGTGAAGACTGAAATGGGCGGAAGTGGTGCAGATATCACCCCTCAACAGAGTGCCTTGGGTCTTATTCAGCAATTTCAGGCCTTGAAGATTGCCAATACAGGGGCTTTTATCAATTACGACGGCAAGGCTTTACCACTTTAGTGTTGGATTAAGCTCAGTTCCATTTGTCTCATTAATGACTACTTATTAGGGATTTACCGATTCGAAAAGCGCATCGGATAGGCGATAGTCACTCTAGTCATTTATATAGGGGATGCAATGCTGAGTTTGAATATCAACGGCGTTAACCACAGTGTTGACGTAGAACCCAAAATGCCTTTGCTATGGGTGATTCGGGAGCAAATTGGTTTAACGGGCACGAAATTTGGATGTGGCATTGCCCAGTGTGGCGCTTGTACGGTGCATGTAAACGGCGAGCCTGTTCGTTCTTGCTCCTATCCGGTATCGAATGCGGTGAATCAAAAAATCACGACGATTGAAGGCTTGACCAGCGATTCTTCACATCCCATTCAACTGGCTTGGAAGGCGTTAGACGTTCCGCAATGTGGCTACTGCCAGTCTGGACAAATTTTGGCTGCGGCTTCGTTGCTCAAGCGCATACCCAAGCCCACCGACAAAGATATCGATGACGCCATGACCAATATTTGTCGTTGTGGCAGTTACCAACGCATACGCGCTGCGATTCATATGGCGGCTGGAACTGGCAAGGGCATTGGTTCTGTCATCCATTACGCGGGCCCGGGTGCTGCAAATGCCAAGACGGGCATTTCTACCGATTTAGAGATTGACCACTGAGGCCTCTATGACAACTACAACTATGAAAAATCAAAACCAAGTAGCGTTGACACGTCGCCAATTTGTGGTGTCTTCTGCTTTGGCCTCTGGTGGTTTGGCCTTGGGCTTTCATTTTCCAGCAGCGGCACAGTCGAATGAGTTATCAACTTTAGGCGGCAGCGAAATCAACGCGTGGGTGGTTGTGCGTCCAGACGACAGCTGTGTCATCCGTATCGCTCGCGCTGAAATGGGGCAGGGTACGCATACCGGTTTGGCCCAATTGGTGGCCGAAGAGTTGGAATGTGATTGGGCCAAAGTCAGTTTGCAAACTTTTACACCTGGACAAAATCTTGCGCGCAAAAGAGTGTGGCGCAATATGTCCACAGGTGGCAGTCGCGGTATTCGTGAGTCGCACGAATATGTGCGTCAAGGTGGTGCCGCTGCGCGCATCATGTTATTGCAAGCAGCAGCTGCAGAATGGAAAGTGCCTGTGACCGAACTTTCGGTTGAGAAAGGTGTGGTCACACATGCTGCATCCGGCAAGGCGACGAGCTATGGAAAGCTGGCAAGCCAAGCATCTAAATTGCCTGCACCTGATCCAAAGTCCATCGTCCTCAAACATCCTAAAGACTGGAAGATATTAGGCAAGTCACCAAGACGCTTAGACACTGCGCCTAAAGTTAACGGTTCGCTCAAATACGGTATCGATACCGTTTTGCCAGGCATGCAATACGCTGCCATCAAAGCCTGCCCTGTGTTTGGTGGCAAGTTGGTAAGTTTTGATGCATCAAAAATTTCATCACGACGCGGAATCAAAGCGGTGGTGCGTGTCGACGATGAATCCGTAGCAGTTCTAGCAGACAGTTTCTGGCGTGCCAAATCTGCTTTAGAGGTGTTACCCATTACTTGGGATTTCGGTCCCAACGGCAAGGAATCTAGCGCCACGATTGCCGAGCGTTTACGCGAAGGATTGACGTCAACAAACAATGTCTTTGCAGACATTGACCAAGGCAATGTCGCGGAAGCCATTCAAGGCGCTGCAAAAAAAATTGAAGCTGTTTACGGTACGCCATTTGTTTCGCACGCGTGTATGGAACCGATGAATTGCACTGCACGTGTGACAGCGGATCGTGCGGAAGTCTGGGTGCCTAGTCAAAACGCCGAGGCCTCATTGGCCGCATTGGCAGCAGTGACGGGTTTGCCATTAGAAAAGTGTGAAGCCTACAACCCACCTTTGGGTGGTGGCTTTGGCAGAAGGGGAGGAACGCAAGACTATGTGCGACAAGCCGCATTGATCGCTAAACAATTCCCTGGCACGCCGGTCAAACTGATTTGGACCCGTGAAGAAGACATGACACATGACTACTTCCGTCCGATTGGCCAATGCCGCTTAGTCGCTGGCATCGATGCAAAAGGCGACATGGTGGGATTGCATTTGCGTGTGTCGGGTCAATCCATCAATGCCTATGTATCTCCGCACAACATTATCGATGGCAAAGACCGTCGACAGCTCCAAGGGTATTGGAAAGATCCAGGTGAATCTCAACTGGGTTACACAGTACCAAATCTAAAAGTCGAATACGCCATGCGTAACACGCATGTGCCTGTTGGGCCATGGCGAGGTGTCAACACCAACCAAAATGCGATTTACCTAGAGTGCTTTATCGATGAAGTGGCTAAGGCAGCTGGTAAAGACCCATTGACGTTTCGTCGCAACTTGATTAAAAACCACCCCAAGCATTTAGGGGTACTAGATGCGGTTGCTGACAAAGGGGGCTGGGATAAACCTTTGGCTCCAGGCATGTTCAGAGGCATTGCGCAGTTCATGGGTTACGGCAGTTACACCGCGGCCATTGCAGAGGTTTCTATCAAAGGCAATGATGTCAAAGTACATCGCGTGATATTGGCGACCAATTGCGGACACGCTGTGAATCCTGTGCAAATTGCAAGTCAAATTGAAGGATCAGTTGCTTACGGTATGGACTCTTTACAAAGTGAATCGTCTGTCAAAGATGGTCGCATTGTGGAGAAAAATTTCGATACCTATCCAATTGCACGCATGTACCAAATGCCAAAAATCGAATCCGTGATTGCACCCACCTATGACTTCTGGGGTGGAGTGGGTGAGCCCACCATTTGCGTAGTGGCGCCAGCGATATTGAATGCAATTGCTGCTGCGCGTGGTGGCAAACCTGTGCGTATGCTGCCGCTCAAGAACGAGGGCTTGCGCTTGGTATGAACCTTCGCCGACGCTTGTTATGGGCGCTCGGCTTGGGTTGGGGCTGGGGCGCGACACCAGCGCTATTTGCGCAACATGTTCCTCAGGAGCGGTTGTTGCAACCGTATGTCGGTGTCAATGCCGTTCAAAAAGGGCGAGTGAAACTAGAGATCGCCCGCTTAGCGGACAACGGGTTCAATGTCCCCCTGAAGGTATCGGTTGCAAGCCCTATGACCGCACAAGACCATGTGCGTCGATTGCTTCTTTTGTCTAACCGCAACCCAAGGCCGTTGATGGCTGCATTTGAATTTGGACCAAGTTCAGACCAAGTATCAATCGCCACGCGCGTGAGACTTGGTGGTTCTCAAACTGTTTACGCATTGGCGCAAACATCCGATGGTCTTTGGTGGTTGGATTCAGCCGAGGTGGAAGTCACTGAATCAGCTTGCTTGGATCAAACATGATGCACTCACGTTTGCAAATCATTCCAGCCAAGTTGCCTAGTCATATGACAACTGTGCGCTTATTAATTCGTCACCCAATGGAGACAGGTTTTCGTTTTGATGTGAATGGCTCAGCAGTCTCTAAAAACGTTATCCATACGCTGACGGCCCACTTTGAAGGTAAACAAGTATTTAAAGCGACGCTGGGGTCTGGCATTTCGGCAGACCCTTTCTTAGAGTTTCAAGTGCGCACGCCGCAAAGCGGTGAATTGGTTTTGCAGTGGCAAGATGATGCGGGTGAAACTGGCGAAGCGAGGGCGCGCGTCTCATTGGCGAATTGAGGGACCTTCTAACGGCAGCCCTTGTGCGCGCGTTTTTAAATACAACTCGAGCTGTCGTAGACGAATATCTTGTGGTGCAGGAACTTGCGCTTGAACGCCTGAATAGCAAGCCCTGATGCGTCTTTCAATCGATCCCAAACCTTGCCAACTGATGCGGTAAGCAGGAAAACCAGTGGGATGGCCTGCGGTAATTTTTTGTGCCCGCATGGAGGCACCGACCTTGCCATCGTGACATTGTTGGCAAGAGAGATTCATATGCCCTAGACGGGTTTTAAAAAGCTTTTCTCCCTCCGTTAAATTTTGTTTCCAAATAGCGGCATGCGATGGGTTAGTAAGCGTTGCGATGTGGATGGTAAGTTGTCTTGCAGCATCGTTTAAGAACGTGCTCAACTCCAAAGTAGAGTTGTCATCATTGGAAAAAAATTGACCAGATGCAGATGCAGTCGGACTGTTCGCGTCCCTTTTCCGGCAAACTGAAATTTGATCTTCTAGGTTGATCAGCTTTTGCGAAGCATCTAACTTAGGAAAATTAGGAACTGCTTTCACCACCTTTTCGAGCGCATGGCAAGCGTTGCAATCTTTCTCCCACTTGCGCTTGCCTTCGTCAATCCAAAGCCCAATTGGGTTCATCGCATTGGCAGATTGCAATTGCGCCAAGCCAGAGGCTGTAAGTACTTCTGATGTTTTTTCATCTTTAGTTGAAACGGGTGTTTGTGTAAAAGTGGTCAGGGTATCAACCACTGCATCTATCTGCTTGTGGGTCAACAAATTCTCTTGCCGAGCGGGTAGATTAAGTCTCTCGTTAGTGCCGTATGGTGGCATCAAGGTGTTGGGGTGGATGACGCGCGCATCCACTATCCATTGACGGAGTTGTTCTTTGTTGTAGCGCGAACCCACGCCATGCAAGGAAGGTCCAAAATTTCCTTGCAGTGTGAGTCGATTTGCGCTTTGGGTACTGTCTTTCCAAGCTGGAATCTCATGGCAAGACACGCAGTTACCCGTGTTCCTGTCAGCCATGATGCGCAGGCCTTCATTTGTTTCAGCCGACTGGGCGCATAAGCTACTAAGGCCCAGTAATGAAACAACCGCTATCCAACAACCAAGTCTTATCAGTCGGAGTGGATAGCCCGTTTGCATGAATTAAAAGTTGTAGCCTGCTTCCATTTCGCGGCGAATTTTGTAGGCATGTGTGGTCGTGTCCATGGCCACATCGTCCCAACACAGGCTTTGGCCTTTGGCAACTGGGCGCACAACTTTGACGCCGTGGGCTAGCCCTAAAGGCACGCCACCCATTTTCTTGGAGGTAGTGGCAGGAAGTAATTTGCCCCACACGGTGTAACCACCTTCGCCATCAAGCAACTCACCGGGTTTCAGATCGCGTTTGGCAGTAGCCACCACATCAGCGTTCCAGTGGGTGGCAACGCCAGTAGGTTCATTTCGCAAAGCAACGCTGGCCACGCTCACTCCTACCTCTAAACCAATCAAATGCCAACGTTTGTACAGCGTGAAATAACGCCCCGATGGATCGGTATGCGCGTTGTACTCTTCAAAACAGTTTTTGATGTAATCGGTTTCGGCTTCTACGGTGACCCACACACCCATGCGAATGTCGTAAGGGATTTGACGGCCATCTGCTTCTAATGAGGAGATGACTTCCACCATGCCTTTGCGTTCCAAAACGCCGCCTTCAGAAATAGGGCGTGTGACATAGGGAATGTCTTCAACGCTCGCTGGCGGATACAACAAACCATTGCTAGGAACGCCCAAACCAGTGGCGTTGGAAACTGCCGTGCTTTCAATCGAAGGTTTGGAGCCATCTAAAAAGCTATTGAACATTTTGGGGTTCAAACCACCGCGCGTAGCTTGCTCGGGGGTTAAACCGTAATAGCCCCAGACTGTTTCTGGTGTCGATTCACAAAAGTGAGGCAACCATTTGTGACCGCGACCAGCAGCCACCACGGGAAATCCGCAAGTGCGGGCCCAATCCACCAAGTCGCAAATCAAAGCGGGTTGATCACCAAATGCGAGGGAATACACCACGCCAGCAGCTTGCGCGCGTTTGGCTAAAAGAGGACCACAAAATGCATCGGCTTCCACCGTCACGTTAACTACATGTTTGCCGTGTGCAAAGGATTCAAGAATGTGATCGACAGCATGGAGGGGAGAGCCAGTGCATTCGACAACGATGTCGATAGAGGGATGGCGCACCAAACTTTGCCAATCGTCAGAAATGTATGTGCTGCCATCTTTGACGGCTTGGTCCAAGGAGGTGGCTTTTAATTTGTCTGGGTTCCAGCCCACGCGGGCGAGATTGGTGCGTGCGGCATCAGGCGATAAATCCGCGATGCCCACCAGATGGACGCCAGGTGTTCTAGGAATTTGCGCCAGATACATGGAGCCAAATTTGCCAGCCCCGATCAGACCAATGCGAACAGGGCGGTTTTCTGCTTGGCGTTGTAAGAGCTTGGCGTGCAAATTCATGCTGCGACCTGCAATTCTTCCAAAGATGTTTCAAGGGCGCTGGCTGGCATGCCGTTCGCCCAAGGCAAATCGACGGGGTAGTCTTTCATCAAACAATCATCGGGCAGGCAATCAATGGGCGTGAAATCTCGGTGCGCGATGTATTCGGGGCGCTTGTGTCTGCGAATGTGGTTTGAGACCGCGCACAAACTCAGGTAAACGCTGACACGGTTCCAAGGGGAGAGGTTGCTGGTGGAGGCATGTACCAAACAGCTATGGAACAAGATCATCGAACCAGCAGGTCCTGTGGGGCTGACGATGCCGCCTTTTTTGTCACCCGCGCGTTGCACCAATTGGGTGATGAGTTCGTTGTCTACCGTCCAAAGGGGATAACTGGTGGTGGTGAGATCGTGCTTAGCATCGACCACGCCTTTTTTATGGCTACCGGGAATGAACATCAAAGGGCCGTTGAATTCATTCACATCGTCCAAAAAGATAGCGACGTTCATCGCGCGCTCGGTGGGCATCATGTCGTCGTTGAGCCACGTGCCGTAGTCTTGGTGCCATTGCCAGACGTCGCCTTCAAAAGCCATCTTGCCGTTGATTTTGAATTGGTGCATGTAGAGCTTTTCACCGAACAAGTCTTCGACAGGTTCCACCATGCGTGGGTGACGTGCCAGTTTGGCAAAAGGTTTGCTATACATGTGGGCGGCGAAATTGGTTCGGACCGCTTGGCTGCCTTTTTCACGTACGTTGTAGGCTTCTTGACGTTGGTACAACTCTGGCACCGCATCAACTAAGGTTTTGGTTTCTTGTGCTGAAAAAAGTCCTGGGAAAAAAAGATAACCATGTTCGTCAAAGTGCTGGCGTTGTTCCTGGGTGAGTCGCATGGTTTTATCTCCTTCGTTTTAAACCTGTAATTTTGGGGCATAAACCCGACAGATTCCAGTCGCTAAGGCGTCTGAATTAAAGAATCAGAAGCGTCCTACAATAGCGGATTAAGGTAATTTACGGATAAAAGACTACACACATGGCAAAAGAAGAAATGATCGAGATGAAGGGGGTCGTGACGGAAGTCTTGCCCGATTCGCGTTATCGCATCACCCTGGAAAACGGTCACTCCCTGATTGCATACACGGCTGGAAAAATGCGCCTGCACCGCATTCGCATTATTGAGGGCGATAAGGTCACCGTAGAACTGTCTCCCTATGACATGAATAAAGCCCGTGTCACTTTCCGTCATATTGAAGGTAAGGGACCTACTACCGCTGGCGGACCACCTGCTGCCAAGCGTAAGTTTTAATAGTCTGGGCGGTCCCATTCCCGCATGACTGGGCAAGAAGATGCGCACTTTATGCAACTCGCTTTGGCACAGGCCAAAGCCGGTGCACTAGCTGGCGAAGTTCCAGTCGGGGCGGTGGTTGTCAAAAATGGTGAAGTGATTGCAAGTGCGCACAACGCCCCTCTGGGTCTGAAGGACCCCACTGCCCACGCTGAAATTAACGCATTGCGGCTCGCTGCCCAAGCTTTGGATAATTACCGGCTTGAAGGTTGCACGCTTTACGTGACATTGGAGCCTTGCGCCATGTGTAGCGGTGCCGCCATGCACGCCCGTTTATCCCGCGTGGTCTATGGTGCAACAGAGCCCAAAACCGGTGTCGCAGGTTCGGTCTTGAATCTGTTTGACAACGCCCAACTCAACCACCACACCCAAGTCACTGGGGGAGTCTTGGCCGATGAATGCGTCCAAGAATTACAGGCCTTTTTTGAAATGCGGCGATCACAACACAAGGCCA
>Ga0228703_1000514_pt1 | contig 27733 bp, 25 predicted proteins | sample McNCre217_Aug_MG_3_FD_178020 | JGI IMG/M metagenome (GOLD analysis project Ga0228703, IMG submission 178020) | Freshwater microbial communities from McNutts Creek, Athens, Georgia, United States - 29-17_Aug_MG | ecosystem: Environmental > Aquatic > Freshwater > Creek | place: USA: Georgia...
TTTCTAACGCCTGGTTTCATCTTCTTGTTCAAGAAGTGGCAGTGGGGTCAGTTCATTCGAGTTGACGGCCCGCAGAGTCACCACACCAAGCACGGCACCCCAACCATGGGCGGTATCGTGATCATTCTCGGTTCTGTGGTTGGCTACTTTGTGGGCAAGGCCGTAAACAATGAACCCCCTACCGTTAGTGCCCTTTTGGTGCTGTTCATGATGGTTGGCCTGGGTCTTGTTGGATTCATCGATGATTTCCTCAAAACACACAAGAAACGCAACCTTGGTCTTGGAGGTTGGGCCAAGATTGCCGGCCAGACGCTGGTTGCCGGAGTGTTTGCACTTTTGTCTTTGAGTTTCCCTAACGCGGCAGGCGAGACGCCGGCCAGCACCCACTTCAGCATTGTGCGCGACATTTACCGCACCAACTTTGTGGTGAACGCCACGAACACGGCCAAAATCGTTGGCGTGACCCTGTTTGTGGTTTGGATCATTTTCCTGGTCACCAGCACCTCCAACGGCGTGAACATTGCCGACGGACTAGACGGTCTGGCAACTGGTGCGTCCATCATGGCAATCGGCGCTTACGCGGTGATTGCGTTCTGGAAGTTCAACCAGGCCTGTGGCGGAATCAAAGCGCTAAACACCACCAACTGTTATTACACGCGTGACCCATTGGATTTGGCGGTGGTTGCCGCGGCAATCGTTGGTGCGCTCATCGGTTTCCTCTGGTTTAACACTTCGCCAGCACAGATCTTCATGGGCGACACCGGCTCGCTTGGTTTGGGTGGAGCGCTTTCGGCTCTCGCAATCCTCACTCGTGCGGAATTGTTGCTGTTGCTAATCGGTGGATTGTTTGTTGTGGTTACCGGTTCGGTGATTATTCAACGCCTCTACTTCAAGCTAACCAAGGGAAAGCGCATTTTCTTGATGAGTCCGTTGCATCACCATTACGAACTCAAGGGCTGGGCAGAAATCACAATTGTTGTGCGTTTTTGGATCATCCAAGGTTTGTGCGTGATGGCGGGCATCGGTGTGTTTTATCTGGAATGGCTCAACCGCTAGAAAATGCGCACGCTCGATTCTTATAATTCATGGCACTCAAACTGGCGAGAACTTCGCGTTGGTGTGATTGGGCTGGGCGTTACCGGTTTTAGCGTTGCGGACACGTTGGCTGAGCTGGAAGCGCAGCAGTTGGTTGTAGCTGAAAAGGCTGAGGCCGACCTGCTAGACATTCTGAACGTTCTTGGCGTTCAGCACGTTACCGGTGAAGCGGCCAAGGGCGCAGGCAGTTCGATTTTTGGAGTGCCTCAGGAGTTAATCGATTTCGCGCCTCAGGTGATTGTCACGTCGCCTGGTGTGCGTCCGGATTCGCCGTTGATTCAGTGGGCACAAGACAACGACATTGCGGTTTGGGTGGACATCGATCTGGCTTGGCGTTTGCGCGACAAAAATGGTGCGCCGGCGGCCTGGATTTGCATTACCGGCACCAACGGCAAGACCACAACCACGCAGTTAACTGAGGCAATGCTTTTGGCGGGAGGGCTTCGCGCGATGGCTTGCGGCAACATTGGCACGCCTATTCTTGACGCCATTCGCCTGCCGGATGGCCTAGATGCTCTGGTTGTTGAGCTCAGCAGTTTCCAGCTGCACTACCTGGGCGATATTTCGCCGGTTGCCAGCGCAGTGCTGAACCTGGCTGATGACCACCTTGATTGGCACGGCGGCTTTGAGGCCTATTCGGCCACAAAGGGCAAGGTATACGAACAGACCAAGATTGCCTGTGTTTACAACGTTCAGGATTCGGCTACCGAGTCGCTGGTAGAGAACGCAGACGTGGTTGAGGGTGCTCGCGCCATCGGCTTTACCCTGGGTGTTCCTGGCCGTAGCATGGTTGGCTACGTTGAAGAGTTTTTGGTGGACCGGGCATTCATCGATGACAGGTCTCAGGCAGTTGAGATTGCGCAAGTTTCAGACATTGAGCAGATTGGTGTGGTCACTCCGCACTTGATGGCTAATGTGGCCGCTGCTGCGGCGTTGGCTCGTTCTGTTGGGGTTCAGCCAGAAGAGATCAAGGCTGCCATTCGGGGCTTCAAGCTTGACGGCCACCGAATCGAACTGGTTGCCGAGTCTGCCGGTGTTCGCTGGATAGACGACAGCAAGGCAACCAACCCGCATGCCACAGCCGCATCTTTGGCGTCGTTCGACTCGGTGGTGTGGATCGTGGGCGGCCTGCTCAAGGGAGTTGATGTTTCACCTCTGGTGGAGCGCTTTGCCAAGAAGCTGCGTGCCGCAGTTGTCATTGGCACAGACCGTCAGCCGTTGCTAGACGCACTTTCGGCAAAGGCTCCGGGCGTTCCCGTGTTCCAGGTTGAGCAGGCCGACAATGTTATGGCGCAGGCTGTGGCGTTAGCTGGTTCCGCCGCTCAGCCGGGCGACACGGTGTTGCTCGCGCCCGCAGCGGCCAGCATGGACCAGTTCAAGGATTACGCTGACCGTGGCGACCAGTTCGCCGGTGCAGTAAAGATTTGGCTGGAAGACGGGGAGGCAAATAATGGCAACGCCTAGAACCCCTCGCGGCTCTGGCCCTGCACGTCTACCGGGCCAGCCGGTGCAGCCTCGCTCAGCCGCAGGCGAAGCTGCAGGCCCTCGTTCCAATGTTGTCCCTCTCCGCGCTGGCGGCAGAGGCGTTTCTACTGGTGCTGCGGGCGCCCGCAAGCCAGGTTCCCGTATCCCTGGATCCCGTATCACCGGATCTATGGGCGCGAACAACGAGTGGGTTGAGAAAACTCGTCGCGCTCCACGTGACTTCTTCAACCTGTTCAAGGGGCAATCACCTGAGTTTTACTGGGTGTTTTTCGTCACCATTCTGATACTTTGCGGCGGCCTGATTATGGTGTTGTCGTCTAGCGGCATCGTTGGCCTCAACGAGGGTACGGGAGTCTGGTCCTACACGGGCAAGCAGCTGTTCTTTGTTGCTGTGGGTTTTGTGGGTTTGGGCATCGCATCCAAACTGCCCATGCAGACTTATTGGCGCTTGGCGATCGGTTACTACTTCGTGTGGCTACTGCTCGAATTTGTTCCGTTCCTGCCATTCATCGGTAAAACCGTGAACGGAAACACCGCCTGGATCAACCTAGGTTTGTTCACGCTTCAGCCATCGGAGTTCATGAAACTTGCAATGATCCTCGTGGTTGCCAGGCTCATGACCACTTTCAGCAATGAGAGCGAGTTCTTGCTTCGGATACCTGGTACCAACTTCGAACGGTATTTACCAACCATTTGGCGTTTCTTGTTGGTGGTTGGCCTTGCCGTTTTCCCGGTAGTCGTGGGTAAAGACATGGGAACATCCATGGTTATGGGATTGATCATTTTTGGCATGTCGTTCCTAGCTGACATACCTCGCCGCGATTTCAAGTGGCCGCTAATCGTTGCCAGCGGCGCCATTGCTATTGGTCTCTTTGGCGGAACTAACCGAATTGCCCGAATCATCGCATGGCTTTGGCCGGACTCGACTCAAGGGCAGATGTACTCGTGGCAGGCGCAGCACGGAATCTGGGCAATCGCTGGCGGTGGCCTTACTGGCGTTGGCCTCGGTAACTCCAAACTCAAGTGGAGTTGGATTCCGGAAGTTCAGAACGACTACATTTTTGCCGTTATTGGCGAGGAACTTGGCATGGCGGGCGCTTTGCTCACCATCGGCCTCTTTGTGTTGCTCGCCGTGCGCCTCTACAAAATCTTCCTGCGCTGCGACACCCTGTTTGCCCGCATGACCACCATGGGCGTAATCCTGTGGATCACCGTTCAAGCCTTCATCAACATCGCAGTGGTGTTGCAGTTGCTTCCGGTTCTCGGTGTGCCGCTGCCGTTGGTTTCTGCGGGTGGTTCATCAATGGTTTCGGGTATCGCAGCCATTGGTGTGGTGTTGTCCTTTGAACGTGAAAACCACTTACGCCTGGGTGGCCGACCAGCAGTAGGTCGATCGGGTTTCCGCCGATGACCCGTTACCTACTTGCCGGTGGCGGAACAGCCGGTCACGTTAACCCTCTTTTGGCGTTGGCTGACACGATTCGCGATGCCGAACCCGCTGCTCAGATTTGGGCGCTGGGCACGGCGGAAGGGCTCGAGAGTCGACTAGTGCCAGCCCGTGGTTACAAACTGCTCACAGTTGACCGTTTGCCGTTTCCGCGCAAACTCAACGCCTCTGCCCTCAAGTTTCCTGCCCGCTACCGAGCAATGGTGAAGAAGGTTGAGGGCTACCTAAAGCAGCAAAAGATTGACGTGGTAGTTGGTTTTGGCGGTTACGCTAGTGCACCAGCTTATGCCGCTGCCAAGAATCTCAAAATCCCTTATGTGGTGCACGAAGCTAACGCGCTAGCCGGCATGGCAAACAAGTGGGCCGCCAGGAATGCGTCCGCAATCGGAGTGGCTTTTCACAACAGCCGCATGAAGAATGCTTGGTTTGTTGGCATGCCGCTTCGCGCAGAAATTGCATCGATGGCAGCAGGGCTAACTCAAGCCGATCGCGTGGCAGCTCGAGCACACTTCGGCCTCGACGAGAGCACTCCAACCCTTTTGGTTACCGGCGGATCGTTAGGTGCGAAACGAATCAATGAGTCAATCGAAGCCTCGAGAAATTTCTTGAGCGCGGCCGGTATTCAGGTGCTGCACATAGTGGGGGACCGGAGCGAATACGCGGCGGAGCAAACCGCTGACTTTGTGCGCCTAAAGTACTGTGACCGCATGGACCTTGCAATCGCCGCCGCCGACTTTGCGGTTGCCCGGGCGGGAGCAGCAACCGTGAGTGAGTTTGCAGCTGTTGGCCTGCCTGCCGTGTATGTTCCGTACCCGGTTGGTAACGGAGAGCAGAAGTTCAACGTGGCAGACATCGTTGAGGCCGAAGGGGGTGCACTCTGCCTAGACGCGGATTTCACTCCCGATTATGTGCGTAACACCCTGATTCCGCTGGTTTCGGACTCGCGCTCCCGCAACCACATGGCAACGCGCGCCAAGGTTGTGGGCGTGAGCGATGGGTCAAAGCGGCTCCTGGAATTAGTTCATTCTGTTCTGCCCGCCAGTGCCTGACCTGTTGATTCGGTTCTGCCTTCCGCTTAGTTTGAGCATTTACGCCTAGGCTTTTTTTGCAAGCATTTTGGCGCTAAGGACATTCAATGATCAAACCCGATTTCTCACAGCCCGTACCGGATGACCTAGGTACCGTGCACTTTGTGGGCATCGGTGGTTCTGGCATGAGTGGCATCGCCCGAATTCTTTTGGGCATGGGTCACAAGGTGACCGGCTCAGACCTTCGCGACACCTCAAACGTGGCCGCGCTGCGAGAACTCGGCGCGGAGATCCACATCGGTCACGCGGCCGAGCACCTTGGAAACCCAGACACGGTAGTGGTCACAAGCGCGCTCTGGCCAACCAACCCTGAATACCTTTTGGCGCAGGAGCGAGGAATCCCTGTGATTCACCGTTCACAGGCACTCGCATACCTCACAACTAAGAAGCGACTCGTTGCGGTTGCTGGAGCGCACGGCAAGACCACCAGCACCGGCATGGTAATCACCGCGCTGCTAGATCTTGGCGAGGACCCAAGTTTTGTAAACGGTGGAGTGATAGCGGCTCTCGGCGCCAGCTCGGCGTCGGGAAGCGGCGAACTTTTCGTTATCGAAGCCGACGAGTCCGACGGCTCATTCCTTCACTACGACACCGCCATCGCACTTATCACCAATGTGGACCCAGATCACCTGGACCACTACGGTTCACTCGAGGCATTCGAGGCAGAGTTCGCCAAGTTTGCACAAGGCGCAAAGGAGTTCGTTGCGATTAGCTCGGACGACCCAGGCGCGGTTCGCGTAACTCACCTGCTGCAGGAAAAGCGCGTGCTCACCTTTGGAAGGGCCGCTGGCTCAACGGTGCGGTTGACTTCCATCGATGCCTCCGGCGCACAGGTTTCTTTTGAACTGGAGTACCAGGGTGCCAACTATTCAGCCACCTTGCAGGTCCCGGGGGAGCACAACGCAATCAACGCAGCCGGTGCTTTCGCCGTTCTGGTTGGTTTGGGCTATGACCCTACCGAGTCGCTCGCGGGAATCGCCAAGTTTGGTGGCACCGAGCGCCGCTTTGAGTTGCACGGCGAAGTTCGCGGCGTGAAGGTTTACGACGATTTTGCTCACCACCCAACCGAAGTTGCCGCTGCACTCAAAGCCGCCCGCGCGGTAGTTGGCGCCGGCAAGCTCATTACCGTTTTCCAACCGCACCTCTACTCGCGCACTCGCCTAATGAAGAAAGAATTCGCCGAAGCGCTAGCCGCGAGCGACCAGGTTGTTGTGCTCGACATTTACGCGGCTCGCGAAGATCCTGAACCCGGTGTGACTGGCGCGCTGGTTTCAGACTCGTTCGCTAACCAAGCTCAGGTTCACTACGTACCGCTGTGGGACGACGCACCTGCAGTGGCCGCGAGCCTCGCGCACGAGGGCGACTTCATTGTGACCATGGGTTGTGGAGACGTGTATCGCATGGTCCCGCAGCTTCTTGACGCGCTAAAGGCCTAGGTTGGCGTGAGAAGACCCAACTCCGCTCCACGCAACACCGGAAACGGTGGCGGTCCGCTGCGCCCTGGTTCGCAACAACCCGCATCGATGAAAAGCAGGCCCACCAAGACGCAAAAGGCACCCAAGCCGCCAAAGCCAACCGGCAGCCTGCACGCCGAGCAGCAGCGCCTAACCCGTCTCGCAAGGCAGGATAGGCGGAACCAGAAGTCGGCGAGCAAACTGCAGCGCCTGGAGATTCGCAAGTTCACCCAGGGCACCCGTACTCGAAAGGTAATTACTTTCACCACGCTCGGTTCGGTTGCCGCGTTGGTGGCTCTCGTGCTTGCCACAATGTTCACACCGCTAATGGCAATCAAGGAGATTCAGGTCAGCGGAACGCATCGCCTTAAGGCGGCCAGCATCAAAAGCGCAGTTTCAACTCTCATCGGCACGCCACTAACCCTGGTTAGTGAGGACGACCTAGCAAAGCGCCTTTCATCGTTCACGCTGATTCAGAGTTTCACCACCCTGAGCCTTCCGCCACACACACTGCAGATCAACATCGTTGAGCGCCAGCCGGTTGCAATCGTGCAGACCACCAGCGGCGGATATCTTTACGACCCTGCCGGCGTGCTAATCGGTCCAACTAAGTCCACTTGGAAATATCCAACTGTTGTGGTTTCGGGTGACCCGCGCCACTCCAGCAATTACCGGGCGGCCATCGATGTATTGCTCGCCCTTCCTGCCGAGCTTTACCCGAAAGTACAGCGCATCCAGGCCACTTCTAAAGACGACGTGCGCTTGGAACTTCGAGGTGCCGCAAACCAGCAGATTCTCTGGGGCGACTCGTCCAAGAGCATCATGAAGAGCAAGGTTTTGGCGGCCCTTATTGCCAACACCAAGAAGAGTGCCACGGTTACCTACGACGTTTCAAGTCCCGGCGCACCCACCGTTCGCTACGGTCGCTTCTAAAAAACTTTTTAAAGTTTTCGACACGCCCGAGCGCCTCCACGTTTAAGGTGCCGTCTGCTCATACCTTTCTGGCGCAAGTGAAAAAACCACAGAAACCCTAAGTTTCAGCCTTAACTTGAGGCTTTTGTGGTTCTACAACGGAGGAAATCATGAGCGGTTTGAACAGCAACTACCTGGCAGTCATCAAGGTTGTTGGCGTTGGTGGCGGTGGCGTTAACGCGCTGAACCGAATGATTGACTCCGACCTGCGCGGCGTTGAGTTTGTGGCAATCAACACCGATGCCCAGGCACTGCTCATGAGTGAAGCCCACGTGAAGCTAGACATCGGTCGCGATCTAACTCGCGGACTGGGTGCTGGAGCAGACCCAGAGATTGGCCGCCGCGCCGCCGAAGAGCACGAAGACGAGATCGAGGCAGCCATCAAGGGTGCCGACATGGTGTTCGTTGCAGCCGGTGAAGGTGGTGGTACCGGAACCGGTGCCGCTCCAGTGGTTGCCCGTATTGCAAAGAAGTGTGGCGCACTTACCGTTGGTGTTGTCACACGCCCATTCAACTTTGAAGGCAAGCGTCGCGCCGAGCAGGCCGAGACCGGAATCGAAAGCCTTCGCGCTGAGGTGGATACCCTCATCGTGGTTCCAAATCAGCGCCTACTAGACATGAGCAACAAGAACGTTTCGGTTGTGGAGGCATTCCGCACCGCGGACGACGTGCTTCGTGCAGGTGTTCAGGGCATCACCGACCTGATCACCACCCCGGGTCTTATCAACGTTGACTTTAACGACGTGAAGAGCGTTATGCAGGGTGCCGGAAGCGCTCTTATGGGTATCGGTACCGCCAAGGGAGAGCAGCGAGCAATCCGCGCCGCCGAACTCGCAGTTTCCAACCCGCTTCTCGAGGCATCCATCGAAGGCGCACACGGCGTTTTGCTTCAGATTGCTGGTGCTTCGGACCTTGGCCTACACGAAATCGACGAAGCCGCTCGTTTGGTTTCCGAGGTTGTTAGCAAGGAAGCCAACATCATCTTCGGTTCCACCATCGATGACACACTTGGCGACGAAGTTCGCATCACCGTTATCGCAGCTGGATTCGACAACAACGGTTCTAGCGCGCGTCGTACCGAGCGCAGCGTGTTCAGCAACCGAATTGGCGACACCGCGCCTGCGGCTGCCACCTCTGTTGCCGCTCCGATTGCCTCGGCTCCGGTTAGTCCAGCCTTGGATGCAATCCTGTCTGAGGCAGAGGAAGCACCTGTACAGAGTCTCCACACCGACACCTCCGCAATTCCGGTGGTGGCAGAGTCCAAGCCGAGCACTTCGCTCTGGGGCGACGACCTGGACATCCCAGACTTCCTCCGCTAAACCGGCTCGCTAACACAGCCATTCGCTTTCCAAACCAACAAAATCGAAAGCTCAAGCAACGCATGACCACACTGGCTGAGCGATATCGGGCGGTTCAAGATCGCATCGATGCGGCGGCCGTGGCTGCCGGCCGTGACCCCAAAGACGTCACGCTGATCGTGGTGAGCAAGTTTCACCCTGCTCAACTCGTTCTGGATTTGATTGACTTGGGCGCTCGCGATTTTGGCGAAAACAAAGATCAAGAGGCTGGCCCTAAATCGGTTGCGGTTGCGGATTCGTTGGTTTTAGCCGGCAAGCCCGTGGAGCACCGTTGGCACTTCGTTGGACAACTGCAAAGCAACAAGGTCAAGTCAGTTCTGCGCTACGCCAGCGCCATCCACTCGCTAGACCGCGAATCGCTGCTAACCGCGCTGGCAAAAGAAACCGCCAAACTTCAGGAAGCGAAAGCCGCCGCGGGGGAGGCGCCGCTGACCCCCATCGATGTGTTCATTGAATTGAACCTCACCGATGATCCGGGGCGCGGTGGAATCGTTCCTGCAAACGTTCAAGAGTTTGCACAGCAAGTGCTAGCGGTACCGGGCCTAAACCTGATGGGCGTGATGGGCGTTGCCTCCTTGAACAGTCCGAGCGATTCGAGCATTGCCGAACGAGATTTTGAGTCAATTCAGAAAGCAAGTTTTGCGGTTCGCGAATTGAAACCCGAGGCCAAATTCATCTCAGCTGGCATGAGTGGCGATTTTGAAACCGCTTTGAATTTTGGTGCGACACACCTACGGATTGGCACCGCAATAACGGGCGAGCGGGCTTACTAGCAATATCCTGAAACTAAGTAGAACTCGTAATGAAAATGCAGGGTCTACAAAATTTTTAGGAGTCAAAATGGCAAACGTGTTGAAGCAGGCAACCAGCTGGCTAGGTTGGGGTGGCGAAGAAGCCGCAGCGTACCAGGCACCGGCACCAACTCCGCTTGCTCCCCGAGCTCAGAACGTAACCCGAATGATGGCGCCACGTGCGGTTCGTCGCGGTGCAAACGACATCACCGAGATCCAGACCTTCCAGCCTCGCAGCTACGCAGAGTCCAAGGAGATTGCCGCTACTTTCCGTCACGGCATTCCAGTGATCATCAACTTCCAGGACCTGCCAAACTCAGACCGCACCAACATGCTTCACTTCATCCTTGGACTAAAGGAAGGCCTAGAGGGAACCCTCAAGCGCGTTACCAGTGAGGTTTTCCTGCTAGGGCCAAACAGCGTTTGGGTTACCGATGAGGAAGACGAAGCCGAGGTAGGTCAGAACCACTCTGACGATCTCGTCATCCGCCCATAGTCGCAAGGCGTATTCAGCCTCATGGGAATCCTCCGCCTAGTTTTAGGTTGGTTGCTTGACCTGCTCTTCTGGGCGTTCATTGGCAGATTCATTCTTGACCTGGTGATTTCCATCAATCGTTCTTTTAGGCCACGCGGTCTCATTCTGGTGATATCCGAACTCGTTTTCAGCATCACGGATCCGGCTCTAAAGTTTTTGCGCCGTTTCATCAAACCCATCCGCTTAGGTTCAATCCAATTCGATCTTGCCTGGACCGTTGCGGTGTTACTTATCGGATTCTTGCAGAGCCTTGTGGCGGCCTACGTTTACTAGGTGAACCTGAGGTTTGCCGCGGGTTAGGGTATTTTCCAGCCCTTTGGTAACCTTGAGCAGAAAAGTTTTCCCAAACAAAAAAGAGGTATTGGCATGCCATTGACTCCAGAAGACGTAGTTAATAAGCGGTTCCAGCCCACCAAGTTCCGTGAAGGCTACGACCAAGATGAGGTCGATGACTTCCTAGATGAGATCGTGGTGGAGCTTCGTCGCCTTACCCAGGAGAACGAAGACCTCCGTCAGCGCTTGCTGGCGTCTGAGGCGCGAATTGCAGAACTTCAGCGCAGCGGCGCCGGACTTGCTGCTCAGCTTCAGGCTCCAACCGGCGAAACTAGCGTTGCCGCGAGCATCGCTCCAAGTTCTTTCCCGGAGCCAGTTGCAGACCCAAGCACTCTAGACGCAAGCAACACCAACAACCTACTTCAGCTGGCTCGTAAGCTACACGACGAGCACGTTGCCGAAGGTATGGCAAAGCGCGACGCGCTTATTGCAGAAGGTCACGCAACTGCAGCTCGTTTGGTGCGTGAGGCTGAAGCCGCACAGCGCGCCGAGCTAAGCCGCTTTGAGCGCGAGAAGGCTTTGGTTGAGCACTCCATCCAGGAGCTAAAGAGTTTTGAGCGCGAGTACCGCCTAAAGATCAAGGCGTTCATCGAGTCTCAGCTAGCAGACTTGGAAGAGCCTAACTTTGAGCGTCCGGTTTCCGCACCGCAGGCAATCGTGAGCGGCTTCACCGGCGCTTTCCCAACCCAGGGCTAGTCAACGGCCTTCCTGCAATTGAAGCCAGAATCCAACAGCGCCAACGCAAAACCCACCCTCCGCGGCGTTTTGCTGAGCAAAATCACACTGTGGTTTTTGTTCGCGGCGTCCATTGTTGTGTTCTTGGATCAGTCCACCAAAGAACTGGCCATTGCTAATCTCAGCCCAAACGTTTTAACACCCGCCGCTCCTCCGCTGGTGAACTGGTATCTGATTTACAACGACTCCGCGGCGTTCAGTATCGGTTTTGGGCAAACCTGGATTTTCACCATCATCAGCACACTCGCGGCATTGGCGCTGCTTTGGTTTGGTCCAAAAGTCAAGACTGTCCTCTGGGCATTGCTCGCCGGGGGCCTGCTCGGCGGAGTTGCGGGAAACCTCATTGACAGACTCACCAGAGCGCCAGGCGTTGGAGTGGGTCAAGTGGTTGACTTCATCTCCATCCCGTTCCACTTTCCAATCTTCAACGTGGCCGATTCCTTCATCTGCGTGGTTGCCGTGACAATCGTGATTCTCACGATGCGCGGTCAAAAAATCGGCGGAGGCCAGTAGTGACCCAAACCAAGCACCTTCCGGTTCCACCAGGGTTGGCAGGGGAGCGTGCGGATGCTGGCATTGCCAAACTTCTAGGGCTATCTCGCAGTGCCTGCGCCGACCTAATCAGCCAAGGGCTCGTGCTTCAAAACGGCACCGTGGTTTCCAAATCAGACCGTCTCATCGATGATGCGTTTCTCGAGGTTTCGTTGCCCGCACCCAAGAACCAGCTTGAGGTTGTGCCGGTGGAAGTTCCAGGTTTCAAGGTGATTTACCAAGATGAAGACATCGTTGTGGTTGACAAGCCTGCCGGAGTTGCTTCGCACCCTTCTGTTGGTTGGGACGGCCCCACGGTGGGTGGAGCCCTTTTGGCCCTCGGCATTCCAATTGCCACTAGCGGTGCTCAGGAACGTCAGGGAATCGTCCAGCGCCTTGATGTGGGCACAAGCGGACTTATGGTGTTGGCCAAGAGCGAGGTGGCCTACAGCGTACTCAAGCAAGCCTTCCGCGATCGAGAAGTGCACAAGGTTTATCACGCGATCATTCAGGGGCTGGCGGACCCACTTGCTGGCACCTTCGACGCACCCATCGGCCGCCACCCAAAGCACGAGTTCAAGTTTGCTGTAATGGAGGGTGGTAAGCCATCGGTGACCCACTACGAAACCTTAGAAGCGTTCCCTTCGGCATCGCTGGTTGAAATCGTTTTGGAAACCGGCCGCACCCACCAGATTCGCGTGCACTTCAGCGCATTCCGTCACCCGCTGGTTGGCGACACTATGTATGGCGCCGACCCAGTGTTGGCTGCAAAGGTTGGGCTGGATCGCCAGTGGCTGCACGCCATGCGTTTGAGCTTTACGCACCCGACATCGGGCGAGCCAGTTGAGTTTGAGAGCAGCTATCCGGCTGACCTGCAGCACGCACTAGACGTACTTCGCCGCCACTAAACCCGCCACAAAACCACCACTAAAACTGCCACGCAACTCTTAAACGGGTCGCGGAAATCGTTTCTACTATTTGCGTTTCTGTGCGCGAGCGAATAGCAACGCGGTAGGAACCGCGTAACCCACCCAACCAATGGTCTGAAGCCAGGATGGCGCGTTGTTGAACGCGACAGTTCCGCGCAGGATTGTGTCCGCAAGCGAATCGGATGGAATTACCGTGGTCAGGTCATAGCTGTGCTGAAGTAAGAACGGCAACCAACCGATTTCCTGAAGCTCGGCAATGCCGTAAGCCAGGATTCCGGCGGCAACCACAATCAGGAACGCTCCCGTGACCTTAAAGAACAAGCCCAGGTTGATCTTGAGAGCCCCGCGGTACATGAAGTAGCCCAGCACCGCAGCAGTAAGCAGGCCTAAGACCGCTCCCCAAACCGGAGACGAGTCGTTGGCCGTGCTCTTGGTGCTGCTCCAAAGCAGAACGCTGGTTTCAACGCCTTCACGCACAACGGCCAGGAACGCCACGGTGGCCAAAGACCAACCGCTCTTGGCAACAGCGGTGTCAATCTGTCCGCGCAAGTTGCCCGCCATGGCGCGAGACTGCTTGGCCATCCAGAAGATCATCCAGGTTACAAAAACGGCGGCTAGCAACGATGTCAGACCCGAGATGGCCGGTTCGATGTTGGCTGGTGCGCTGGCGGCAAACTCGGTGAGCGCAATACCCAGGCCGATTGCAACGATTAGTGCGGCTAGAACACCGAGGAAGATTTTGGAAACGTGTTTGCGCTCGCCAAGCTTCACTAGGTAGGAGACCAGGATGCTAATAATCAGCGCCGCTTCGATGCCTTCGCGGATGCCGATTAGGTAATTTGCCAACAATTTCTGCTGTCCTTTCCAAGAACAATCCCAAGTTTAGTTAGGTAAGCCTTACCTAACAAGTGGTCATCGAAACTTTTAGAAAACGAAGTTCCGGAGGAGCCGCAAAGAACCATCGATGGGTGCCTGAAGTAAAGTTGATGCCATGGCTAAACAGAGTTTTAACCCTCGTCGCGTTCTCTTGGTGCACGCTCACCCTGATGACGAGAGCCTTTTCACGGGCCACGTAATTGCAGACCGCATTGCAGCTGGGGCAGAGGTTTACGTTCTCACTCTCACCCGTGGCGAGCGTGGCAAGGTGAAGTTAGCCGACCTCAAGTCGCTTGAAGGTCGCGCTGCCGAGATGGGCGCCTTCCGCACCGCGGAACTTATGAACGCGCTGGATGCGTACACTCTCGATGAGGCTAAGGTTCAGCACTCGTTTGCCGGTACTCGCGCTTACCTAGACAGCGGAATGCGAATCAGCTCGTTTGGTCGCCCAACTCGCAAGCGCCTGCTTGACGAAATGAGCCTGGTTGCGGTTGCCACTCCGGTGATTGCAGACGACATTTTGAAAGTCATGAACCAGTTGCGGCCAGACGCGGTGATCACTTACAACCGCAAGGGGGGCTTTGGTCACCCAGACCACAAGAAGGCATACGACGCCACCACAATGGCGATTCGCAAGTACGCCAAGAACCACCGCAAGCCTCAGTTCTGGACCATTGCCGAGCCGGGCGAACGCTTCGATGTTGAGGTGGGCGGCAAGAAGACCGCGGCAGTGAAGAAGGCGGCGCTATCGGCGCACGCCAGCCAGGTGCTTGTGAACGCCGAGACCTACTCGCTGGTTGCCGGCAAGGAGATCGCTTACAGCAAGCCTGAGCGCCTGAAGAAATCATCGGTGACTTCATGGGATTCTCTCCGACCTTGGTTGCGTTCTCTCTGGGCGCTGCCGGTTGGATTCCTCATTGGTGTTTCGGGAACCATGCTGCACCTCACAAAGACCGTGGAGGGCGTGCCAATTGGACTGCTCATTGCATTTGTGATGGTTGGTTCAATGGCACTGGCGCTGCGTGTGCTTCGCCGCAGTCGCGGTGCGCTCTATCTCATGGCTCTGGCATTCATCACCACCGTGCTGCAGATGGCTCAGAAGCAGCCAAACGGGTCACAATACGTAACCAACAACGACCTCAGCACCTATTGGGTTTACGGGTCCATCGGCCTTCTGGCCCTAATCGTGGTGTTCCCTCGAATTCGCAAGGCCACTTGGAGCAAGAGCGCTTCGGGCCACAGGTAAAATAAGAACAGTTTTGAAGGGAAAAAACAGTGACTTATGTAATCGCGCTGCCATGTGTAGACGTCAAGGACAAGGCTTGCATCGAAGAGTGTCCGGTTGACTGCATTTACGAAGGCGACCGCATGCTTTACATCCACCCGGATGAGTGCGTGGACTGCGGCGCTTGCGAACCTGTTTGCCCAGTTGAGGCCATCTACTACGAAGACGACCTGCCAAGTCAGTGGAGCGAGTACTACAAGGCCAACGTTGAGTTCTTTGAGACCATCGGTTCGCCTGGTGGCGCTGCCAAGGTTGGCAAGCTAGACCTAGACCACTCGGTGATTACCGCACTCCCTCCGCAGGGCGAATAGTTTCGTGTTTGACCGCCTCCCTGAGTATCCCTGGCAGCAGCTAAAGCCGTATTCGGCTCTCGCGGCCAAGCACTCGGGCGGGGCGGTTGACCTTTCCATTGGGTCCCCAATCGACCCCACCCCAAAAGTCATTCAAGACGCGCTTATCGCGGGTTCCAACGCACCCGGCTACCCAACCACCGCGGGTTCCCTGGAGTTCCGCCAGGCTGTGGTGGACTGGTTCGCGCGTCGCCGTGGCGTGACTGGCCTCAGCGCAGACAACATCATGCCAACCATCGGGTCAAAGGAACTCATCAGCTTTCTGCCGCTGTTCTTAGGGCTCGGTGTTGGTGACGCAGTAGTTCAGCCAAAGGCCGCCTACACCGCCTACGCGGTTGGTGCTGCGCTTGCCGGCGCCGAAATCGTTTCTGAAGACAACCCCGAACTCTGGCCAGCAAACGCAAAACTGATTTGGATCAACTCGCCTGGCAACCCAGACGGCAAGGTTTTAGACGTGGACTTCTTGCGCGGGGCAGTGGCTCGGGCCCGCGAAATCGGCGCTCTTCTTGCCAGCGATGAGTGCTACGCGGAACTTGGATGGGACGGCAAATGGGCCAACCAAACCATTCCGAGCATTCTGGACCCACGCGTCATCGATGGCGATCTCAACGGAGTTCTTGCCGTTTACTCCCTCAGCAAGCAAAGCAACCTGGCCGGTTACCGTGCTGCGTTTGCCGCTGGCGCCGCAGACTTGATCAAAGGCATTGTGAACCTGCGTATGCACTCCGGCATGATTACCCCGATGCCGGTTCAGCGCGCTATGATTGCAGCCCTTACCGACGACCAGCACGTGGCGGAGGAAAAGGCGCTCTACCGTGCGCGCCGCGATGTGCTTTTGGCGGCCGTACGCGACTACGGTTTTGAAGTTTCCAACAGCGAGGCTGGCCTGTATCTCTGGGCAACTCTGGGTGAAGATTGTTGGACAACCGTTGAACGAATGGCCAACTTGGGAATTGTGGTTGTGCCAGGCAGCTTCTACGGGGATTTCAACCCAAATCACGTTCGATTCTCAATTACGGCAACAGACGCAAATATCGCCGAGGCGGCAAAGCGCCTGCGTGATGCCGTTAGTCTTAGATAAGCCTAGAATCCCACAAGGAGCCCTCTTGACTGCCAACGAAAAAGTTGCACTCAGCTACGGAGATAAGACCGTAGACCTCCCCATTCTGCACAGCGCAGAAGGCCCAGACGCCATCGATGTTTCCAAGCTTTTGGCAACCACCGGCCTCACCGCCTACGACCAGGGTTTTGTAAATACCGCTAGCACCAAAAGCGCTATCACCTACATCGATGGAGATGCAGGCGTTTTGCGTTACCGCGGATACCCAATTGAGCAGCTTGCAGGGCAAAAGAGCTTCCTAGAGGTTGCTTACCTTTTGGTATACGGCGAGCTACCTTCCGCAACTGAACTCGACGAGTTTGACAACCGCATTCGCCGCCACACGTTGGTGCATGAAGACTTGAAGCAGTTCTACCACTCGTTCCCTCAGAGCGCTCACCCAATGTCGGTTCTCACCGCAGGGGTATCGCTCATGAGCACGTTCTACCAGGACTCGCTAAACCCACACGACCCAGCTCAGGTTGAGTTGAGCACCATCCGCTTGCTTGCCAAGTTCCCGGTGCTCACGGCCTACACCTACAAGAACTCGGTTGGCCAGGCGCTGATGTACCCGGACAACAGTTTGAGCATGGTGGAAAACTTCTTGCGTTTGAACTTTGGCAACATGGCCGAGGACTACATTCAGAACCCAATCGTGACCCGTGCGCTGGACACCCTTTTGGTGCTTCACGCTGATCACGAACAGAACTGCAGCACCTCAACCGTGCGCCTGGTTGGTTCAAGCAATGCAAACCTGTTCGCATCGGTTTCGGCAGGTATCAACGCGCTGAGTGGCCCACTTCACGGTGGCGCAAACGAGGCAGTGCTCGAGATGCTGAACCACATCAAGAACAGCGGCGAGAGCGTGCAGCGTTACGTTGAGCGCGTGAAGAACAAGGAAGACGGAATCCGTCTCATGGGCTTTGGTCACCGTGTTTACAAGAGCTTCGACCCTCGCGCTCGCATTGTGAAGAACATTGCAGACGAGGTTCTTGAGTCGCTTGGCGTGAACGACCCGCTCTTGGACATTGCCAAGGAACTCGAGGCTGCAGCACTTGCAGACGAGTACTTCGTGGCTCGCAAGTTGTACCCAAACGTGGACTTCTACACAGGCGTTATCTACAAGGCAATGGGCTTCCCACCGCAGATGTACACCGCGTTGTTCGCAATGGGTCGTCTACCGGGCTGGATCGCGCACTGGCGCGAAATGATCACCGACCCGGTAACCAAGATCGGTCGCCCACAGCAGGTTTACACCGGTAACCCGCTACGTAACCTGTAGAAACTTTCAAAGGAAAAACCCGCCACCTCAAAGAGAGGGGCGGGTTTTTCAATTCTTTGGTGGGGCTACTTGAGGTCTAACCAGAAAACGCTTGTGTCCCCGTAGTCTTTGCGCAGGTCCAGTTCGAGCTCATCGGGGAAGGCTGGTGCTTCGGTTCGGCTGGAACGTTCAACCACCACTGTGGCCGCCTTGTTCAAGAACGGAATCAAATCAACCAGATTCTCGGCAACTTCTTCGCTGGTTACCTCGTAAGGCGGGTCGATGAACACTACATCGAAGCCGGTTCCGGCGGCAGCAGAGTAAAGCTCACCCTGGGTTGACAAGAACTGCTTCACGCTGAGGCGGGAAACTTCCCACTCGCCCTCGCGCTCTTCCTTCTCGAGTGCGCGGCTGACAGACCAAGCGTTGTTTTCGCAGATCGCTGCGGCCTGCTTATTGGAGTCCACCATGATGGCTGCGTAAGCACCGCGACTAAGAGCCTCCAGCGCCAGACCACCAGTTCCTGCGTAAAGGTCCAGCACGCGAATGCCATCAAGTGACCCCTGAGACTCCAAGCGATTGAAGATACTCTCGCGGATGCGGTCTGAGGTTGGGCGGGTGGCCTTTGCGGGCGAGCCGAGTTTTAGTGAGCCGGCGATACCGCCAATGATTCTTGTCATAACCGAACAAGCCTACCCTCTGCCTATTTTCAGGCAAGATTGAACCATGCTTCTGCCGCTAACGCCTCTGGACCGCGTGCTGGGGGACCGCACCGCAAAGGCGTTCGCTCGGCACCTTGGTTTGCGCACGGTAGCGGATTTGCTGCAGCACTATCCGCGGCGTTATTACACCCGAGGGGAACTTACCCCGATAGCCAAGATTCCAGTGGGTGAGGCGGTCACTGTGGTGGCCCAGATCGTTGACGCCACTGAGCGACGCATGAAGGGCAAGAATGGCTCCATTCTGGAGATTCGAATCACCGATGGCGAGGGGCAACTGAGCCTCACGTTCTTCAACCAGTCCTGGCGTCTCAAGGACCTTCGGCCGGGTGCTCGCGGCCTGTTTGCCGGAAAGATTTCTGAGTTCAACGGCAAGTTGCAGCTTTCGCATCCCGAGTACGAGCTCTTTAACGAGGAACTCGACCCGAGCCAGGCCAAGAAGTGGGCCGAGGTGCCGATTCCCATTTATCCCGCAGCCAGTTCGGTTACCACCTGGGCTCTGCAACGCGCACTTGGTGTGATTCTGGACACGCTCCCAACCATCGATGACGAGCTCACCACCAGCATTGTGGAGGCGGAGAAGTTGCTCCCGCTAGAGATGGCGATTCGTCTGATTCACCAGCCCCGCGCTCACGAAGACCACATTTGGGCCAGAGACACCCTTCGGGCTCACGAGGCTTTCTTGTTGCAAGCAACCTTGCTCAAGCGTCGTGCGGAAAACGCTCATCTGCAGAGCACCGCTCGCGTGGCTGTGGAGGGTGGCGTTCTTGCCGAGTTCGACTCCAGACTGCCCTTCACGCTAACCGCGGGGCAAACCTCGGTTGGGCTGGAAATCATCGATGACCTTGCCAAGCAGCACCCGATGAACCGGTTGCTGCAGGGCGAGGTGGGTAGCGGTAAGACGCTTGTTGCACTGCGGGCCATGCTTGCTGTTGCCGACAGCGGGGGACAAGCCGCCATGCTGGCGCCAACCGAGGTTCTGGCCAGCCAGCATTACAACAGTATTTATGAGTCTTTGGGTTCGGACTTGGCGGGCAAGGTCGGCCTCACGCTGCTGACTGGGCAGATGAGCACCGCCGATCGCAAGCGCGCCATGTTGCAGATGGTGAGCGGTAAGGCGCAGATTGTGGTTGGCACGCACGCCCTGATTGCCAACAAGGTTGAGTTCTTTGACCTTGGTCTGGTTGTGGTTGATGAGCAGCACCGCTTTGGTGTGGAGCAGCGCGAGGCGCTCAGGCTGAAGGGTAAGACCAGCCCGCACATGCTCACCATGACGGCCACACCGATTCCGCGCACCCTTGCGGTAACGGTGTTCGGCGATCTCGATGTGAGCACGCTCACCGAGTTGCCGGGCGGCAGGCAGGGCATCACCAGTCACGTGGTGCAGTTCAACAAGCCGGCGTTGGTGGCTCGAACCTGGACTCGCATTGCAGAGGAAGTTGCCGCTGGACGTCAGGCGTTTGTGGTGTGTCCGCGCATCGATGAAGACGACCCCGCAGAAGAACTGATTGCCGCCGGTGGTTCGCTTGAGGTGGATGAGGAGGGCGAGCCGGGTGCCGCCGCCACCAAGCCAAAGACCCCGATTGCCTCGGCTATTGGCATGACAGACGCACTGCGGCGGAACCCCGCGCTCGCCGGTTTGCGCATCGAGACCCTGCACGGCCGCATGTCGAGTGACGAAAAGGCCGACATCATGGGCGAATTTGCCGCCGGCAAGATTCAGGTTTTGGTAAGCACCACCGTGATTGAGGTTGGTGTGAACGTGCCCAACGCCACCGTGATGGTGGTACTTGATGCAGACCGCTTTGGAGTTGCTCAGCTTCACCAGTTGCGTGGTCGAGTTGGTCGTGGCGAACACGCTGGGCTCTGCCTGCTTCTCACCACTGCCGAGGAGTTCAGCCCGGCTCTGGAGCGAGTGCAGGCAGTGGCGGCAACCACCGATGGCTTTGAGCTCAGTCAGATAGACCTTGAACTGCGCCGCGAAGGCGACGTTTTGGGAGCCAGTCAGAGTGGCGGCAAGTCATCGCTGCGCCTGCTTCGCGTGGTGAAAGACGTTGAACTCATTCAACGAATGCGCACCGCCGTGGAGGCAATCTTCGCCGCCGACCCAACCCTGGAACGCCATCCGGCGCTCGCCGAATCTTTGGCCCGCATCGATGAGGCTGCTCAAGCTAACCTGGCAAAGGCCTAACTCCCTAGCCAAGTTCCGCGGCTCTGGGCTAACCTTGACTCATGTCTGTAATCGCCGTTTACCCCGGCTCGTTTGATCCGGTGACCCGCGGCCACCTAGATATCGCTGCGCGTGCCGCTTCACTTTTTAGTGAGTTGCACATTGTGGTGGTTCACAATCCATCGAAGTCACCAAGATTTTCCAGCGAACAGCGCGTTGAACTGATTCGTGCCAGCTTGGCAGAGATGGATCTGCCAAAGGGTGCAAAGGTAACTGTGGATACCTTGGATGGTGGGCTGCTAGTGGACTATTGCCGGATGATTGGTGCAAAGGCGCTGGTCAAAGGTGTTCGCACCAACGTTGATTTAGACTATGAACTTCCGATGGCCCAGGTGAATCGCGATTTGGCGGGGGTGGAGACCGTGTTTATCCCGGCCGACCCAATCCACGGGCACATCAGCAGTTCGCTTGTGAAGCAGGTTGCCGACCTTGCCGGTTCCGTTGACAATTACGTGACCGCACCGGTGGCACAGGCTTTGGCCAGCGAGCTAAAAACCCGAAAGATGAACTAACCATGAGCAAGATCTCACCATTTACCCTGCAGGTGCACGACCTGATCAAGCGCCCCGGTGTGATGCGCGAGTTGAACCCCGATGTCACGTTGATTGAGCCACTTGGCGAGGGCGCCATGAGCATTCCCGTTGGCTCCGTGGTTGAGATCGACCTGCGTCTGGAAAGCGTTCACGAAGGCGTTTTGGCCACCGGAGATGTGTTCGCAACCGCTGTTGGTGAGTGCAGCAGATGCCTCGATGAGATTAAAACGCCTGTCGAGGTGGATTTTCAGGAACTTTTCGCTTATTCTGGTAGCGGAGAAGATGACTTCACGGTTTCTGACGATCAAATCGATTTGGAACCTGTCATCAGAGACGCGGTAGTTTTAAGCCTTCCCTTCCAGCCCGTATGTAGCCCAGATTGTCTTGGCTTGTGCGCGGAATGTGGATTCAAGTTGGCCCAAGACCCGAACCATGTTCACGAACAGCAGGTTGATTCCCGCTGGACAGAACTGTTGAAGCTTAAGGAAGAGTAAGAAATGCCAGTACCTAAGAGACGCCTCTCGCGTAGCAACACCCGCCACCGCCGCTCGGCTTGGAAGGCTGCACCTCTGACCCTGGTCAAGACCATTGAGAACGGCAAGACCGTTTACAGCCTGCCTCACCGCGCAAAGTTGGTAGAGGACTCGGCCGGAAACGCACTGTTCATGGAGTACAAGGGCCGTAAGGTCGCAGACGCCTAAATTGGCTTAGCCCGCCATGAACCTCAGCGCACTCAGCACCACGCTTGGCGTAGAGGTTAATGCGGATTTACTGCAACAAGCGCTTATCCACCGTTCGTACTCGTACGAGCATGGAGGCATACCCAACAACGAGCGCCTAGAGTTTCTAGGCGATTCGGTGTTGGGTTTTGTCGTTACTGAGCACCTTTATCAAACCCAGCCAGACCTGAGCGAGGGTGAGCTCACCAAGTTGAAGAACTCGGTTGTGAGCGAGAAGGCCCTGGCACACGTTGCCGTTCAGATTGGCCTTGGTGAGTACCTCTTACTTGGCCGTGGTGAAGACCAAACAGGTGGTCGCAACAAAGCCAGCCTCCTTGCCGACGCCTTTGAGGCAATTCTTGGTGCCACGCTTTTGAGCGTTGGATTCGAGGCATCTCGCGGGCTGGTTGAAAAGTTCATCTTCCCCCTGCTTGCCGACCCAGACGCATTGCGCCAGCAGAGTGACCCAAAGACCCGCATCCTGGAGTTCGCACTCGCCAACAAGCTAGGCGCCGTGAAGTACGAAATCACGCACGAAGGCCCAGATCACGAGCGAGTATTTTTCGCAACACTTTTCATCGATGGAAAGCCGCGCGCCCAGGCCCAGGGCAAGACCAAGAAGGCCGCCGAGACCGAGGCTGCAGCCAACATTTTGGCGGAGCTAGAGGCCACGGTTCTAGAGGCCAAGGGTCTAGAGGAATATCGTGCCAGAGTTACCTGAGGTTGAGACGGTTCGCGCCGGTCTCGCGCCGGTGGTCACCGGTGCCACGGTGGATTCCATCGAGGTGTTCGATGTTCGCTCCCTAAAACGCCACGTTGCTGGTGTTCAAGACTTTCTAGATACGCTCACTGGTCGCAAGATTCTTGGTGTGGTGCGTCGCGGCAAATTCATCTGGATGCCATTGGAGCGTGCAGCAGGTGACGTGGACGGCAAACCGCTCGCGCTGGTTGGCCACCTGGGCATGAGCGGGCAGATGCTACTTCGCACTCCCGGATTTGAACCAGACAAACTAACGCGCGTGACTATTCACGTGACAGAAGCTTCGGGTGAGAAGACCGAGTTTCGGTTTATTGACCAACGACTTTTCGGAGGCCTCATGTTGGACGTGCTGGTTCCAACCATCGATGGCCAGCCGGGCGGCTTCAGTGCCGGAGTTGGCGAAGGCGCCTGGTGGCAGAACCTGATTCCGCAGAGCGCGGCCCATATTTCGCGAGACCCTCTTGATCCTGCTTTCAACCAATCCGCCGTGATTGCCAAGTTGCGCACGAAAAACACCGGCATCAAACGCGCCATTTTGGATCAGGGTCTGGTGAGCGGAATCGGCAACATCTACGCCGACGAAAGCCTTTGGCGAGCCAAGCTGCACTACGACCAGAACTGCGGCACCATAAGTGCGGCCAAGGCCAAGGAACTCTTTGAGCACGTTCGTGAGATTCTGGCAGATGCCGTGCAGGTTGGCGGAACCAGTTTTGACGAGCAGTACAAGAACGTGAACGGCGAGAGCGGATACTTTGAGATCTCGCTGAACGCATATGGCAGAACCGGCACACCGTGCAACCGCTGCGGCGCCGAAATCAAGCGAGAGCAGTGGGCTAACCGTGGCTCTCACTTCTGCCCGCGATGCCAGCGCCTGCGCTAAAGCGGTAGGGTATTTAGAGCGCTGACAACCATCGGTGCCCCCTAAATTTACTTGGCTAAACGAACGTTGCGATTGGAGGGAAGACCTTGTACCTAAAGAGTCTTACCCTCAAGGGCTTCAAGTCTTTTGCCACCCCAACCACCTTTGCCTTTGAACCGGGCGTTACCTGCGTGGTTGGCCCAAATGGTTCGGGTAAATCCAACGTGGTTGATGCGCTGGCCTGGGTAATGGGTGAGCAGGGCGCTAAGACCCTTCGTGGCGGCAAGATGGAAGACGTTATCTTTGCCGGAACCAGCACCAAGGGCCCGCTGGGTCGTGCAGAGGTTCAGCTCACCATTGATAACTCAGATGGCGCGCTACCGATCGACTACAGCGAAGTGACCATCAGTCGTACCCTTTTCCGCAACGGTGGCAGCGAATACGCCATCAACGGCGAGGGTTGCCGACTTCTAGACGTGCAGGAGTTGCTGAGCGACTCGGGTCTTGGCCGCGAGATGCACGTGATTGTTGGTCAGGGTCAGCTAGACAGCGTTCTGAAGGCCACTCCAGAGGAGCGTCGCGGATTCATTGAAGAAGCCGCCGGAATCTTGAAGCACCGCCGCCGCAAGGAAAAGACTCAGCGCAAGCTGGAGGCCATGCAGGTGAACCTCACCCGCTTGAACGACCTTGCCGGCGAAGTGCGCCGTCAGCTCAAGCCTCTGAGCCAACAGGCTGAGACCGCGCGTCAGGCGCAAGGCATTGCATCTGTGGTGCGAGATGCCAAGAGCCGAATCATGGCGGCCGAGCTGGTTACTCTGCGCCAAGCGGTAGAAGAGACCGCGCAGTTTGAACACGACCGCAAGGGCGAGCGCACCATACTGCAGACCGTTTTGGCGGAGAACCTTGCCAGGTTGCAAGAACTTGAGGCGGCGCAAGTTTCCACCGGCGTGGACCAGGCGCGAAACCTGGCTTACCGTTTTGACTCTCAGGCCGAGCGCCTTCGTTCGCTGCTAAACATGGCAAGCCAGCGGGTAAGCCTGTTGAGCAGCCAGAACGTTGGCGGTTCCAATCTGGCCGACCCTGCGGAATACCAAGCACAGGCCAGCGAGTCTGCTGCGGCGGCTGCCGAACTTGAGGGCACCGTTGCGGCCCTGCGCGAGCGCCTGCACGAGGCCGAGGCTGCCCGAAACGTTTGCCGCGATGCACTGGAGGCCTTTGACAACGAGGTTGCAGAGCAGAGCGCGCTGATCACAAAGTTTGACATTGAGCTGGGTCGTCTTAGCAACGAGGTTGCCAAGGCCGAATCCAAGCTGGCATCGCTGCGCGACGAGGTGTTGCGTCACGAACAGGCGCTCAGCCAGGCCGGAGAGCGAAACCGCAGCAGCGTTGCCGAGTACGAGGCACTGGAGGCCAGCCTGCAGGGCTCGCACCAGGGTCAGAGCACCGACTTTGAAACCAAGTACGAGGCGGCCCAGCAGGCCGTAACTGAATCTCAGAATCGCATCGATGCCCTGCGTGACGAACTGCACAACGCCGAACGTGAACGCGACAGCCTTTCGGCCCGACGCACCGCACTGAACTTAACGCTGGACCAAAAGGACGGCGCCAACCAGTTGGCAGCCGCGGGGCTGCGCGGAATCCGTGGACTGGTGGCAAGCCACATGAAGATCGAGAAGGGCTTCGAAGCTGCCATCGCTGCTGCCCTCGGTCCTCTGGCAGACGCACTGGTTGCCGAAAACCGCGACGCGGGCATCGAGGCTCTAGGCCACTTGAAAGACACCGATGGCGGTCGCGTTGAACTCGTGATCTCAGACGTTGATGTTGCCGGATCGGTAAAAGACTTCGCCAAGGCAGAGGGTGCCAGAAGCGCCATCGATGTGGTTACGGCCCCTGGCGGAGTGCTTCACCTGCTGCAGAACGTTGTGATTGTTGACGACCTTGCTGCCGCCAAAAACTTGTACAAGGCGAATAAAGCCGTTGCCGACATGACCGTGATCACGCTCGATGGAGACGTGCTCAGCACTAGCGTGCTTCGCGGTGGTTCCGGCAAGAAGACCAGCAAGGTTGAGTTGGTTGCCGAGCGAGATTCAGCCGAGCAGCAGCTTGCCAAGGTCAACAACAGCATTGAGGGCCTTCGTTCGGATCTGGCAGAGGCTCGCGCTACCAACGAAGCCACGCAGGAGACCGCCAAGCAGGCGCTCGCCGCGCTCAAGGCACACGACGCAACACTTGCCAGCAACGCTGAGAAGCTAGGCCGCCTGCGCGTTCAAGCCGAGGCGTCTCAGGCCGAGCTTGATCGTTTGGCACGAGTTGCGGAAGACGCCAAGGCGTCCATCGATGCTGCGGAGCAGGCGCTTTCGCTTGCCGTTTCCGCGCACGACGAGTTTGCAACCAAGGAACGTCCGGCATTAGACCTGTCCAGCCGCACCGAGTTGGCCGCCAATCTTGAGCAGGAGCGTCAGCGCGAGCTTGACATCCGAATTGAGCTTGGTGCCGCCGCAGAACGCCTGCGCGTTGAGAAGGAGCGAACAGTTCTGCTGAACAAGCAGGTGGTTGACGCCCAGGCCGCACAGGAGCGCGCTAAGGCGGCCATCGCGGCTCAGCAGGCAAAACTGTCAGCGGCAAACCGAGTGCTTGCCGTGGTTCCGATGGTTTTGGAACGCCTACAGTCCAGCGCTGCCATTGCCAAAGCGCAGTTGCTTGAGTTGGAGAGCGCTCGCGCCAACCAAAACGCTGAGCTGGTTAAGCTTCGTGGCGAAACCGCAGAGATTCAGATGAAGCTTTCCACTCTCACCCAGAGCGTGCACGACATTGAGCTTGCCAACCACGAGAAGCGTCTCAACCTCGCAAACCTTGCCAGCAAGGCTTACGACGAACTCGGTTTGGAACAAGACGTTTTGGTTGCCGAATACGGGCCAGACCAACTGGTTGAGGACACCGAAAACTCGGAGCCTGGTCAGGAGCCAAAGAAGAAGCCGTTCAACATGGACGAGCAAGTGGCTCGACTCAAGAACGCGGAACGCTTGCTTGAGCGTCTCGGCCGTGTGAACCCGTTGGCGCTAGAGGAGTTTGCAGCTCTGGAGCAGCGTCACAAGTTCCTCACCGAGCAACTGAACGACCTCACTCAGACCCGCAAGGACCTGATTCAAATCATCGAAGAGTTAGACACCAAGATGCAGGTCATCTTTGCCGACGCCTTCGAAGACACTCGCACCGCTTTTGAGCAGGTATTCCCAATCTTGTTCCCGGGCGGAAGCGGAAACATCTTCCTCACCGACCCAGAGAACCTGCTAACCACAGGCATCGAGGTAACGGTGAAGCCAGCCGGAAAGCGCATCGAACGCCTCAGCTTGCTTTCGGGTGGAGAGCGCTCGTTGGCTGCAGTGGCTCTGCTTATTGCCATCTTTAAGGCGCGCCCTTCACCTTTCTACGTAATGGATGAGGTCGAGGCCGCACTCGACGACGCAAACCTGGGCCGCCTGCTCCAGATTTTCCAGGACCTACGCACCAACTCGCAGCTCATCATCATCACGCACCAGAAGCGCACCATGGAGATCGCAGACGCGCTCTATGGCGTTTCCATGCGTCAAGACGGAATCAGCGCCGTGGTGGGGCAGCGCATCGGAAGTAACGCCTAATGGCCTTCGAGTGGTTCAAGAAGAAGGTCCTCGGTAAGGCTGAGGCTGTCACCCCAGTCATTGACGCGCCTGACTTAGAAGCACCAATCGTTGTGGAACCGGCCGTTGAATCGCCAGTCGTTGAACCGCCGGTTTTTGATGCCCCCGTTGCCGACACACCAAACCCTGAGCTGGAAGTAACTCCTGAACCTCTGCCAACTGCGGCTGTGGTTGCCCACGACCCAGCGCCAGCTCCTGCCGAAGTGCCAGCTCCTGCCTCAAGTGCAGCACCCACCGCTGCACCAACCCAGGAACTCGAAGTGGGCCAGCGCTCGTTCGCCAGCCGCATACGCAGCCTCTTCACCGGCGTCAAGTTTGACCCGGAGAACCTGGATGAACTGGAAGACATTCTTTTGCTCGCCGACTTCGGCGTTGACGCATCCGAGACCATCGTTGCGGAGGTTCGCAAATTGGCGGCCATCGCAGGTGCCAAGACTGAACTCGAGCTGAAGCGCATTCTCATCAGCGTGCTCACGCAAAGCCTCCAGCTGCCAAACCGCGAGCTGAACCTAACTGGCGAGCAGCTGCCTTACGTGTTCCTGGTAGTTGGTGTGAACGGTGTGGGTAAGACCACCACTATTGGCAAGCTCAGCGCCTGGTTGGCTGAGGGCG
>Ga0228703_1000515_pt1 | contig 27722 bp, 28 predicted proteins | sample McNCre217_Aug_MG_3_FD_178020 | JGI IMG/M metagenome (GOLD analysis project Ga0228703, IMG submission 178020) | Freshwater microbial communities from McNutts Creek, Athens, Georgia, United States - 29-17_Aug_MG | ecosystem: Environmental > Aquatic > Freshwater > Creek | place: USA: Georgia...
CCGCTAAAATAGAAGGGTTCGCCCAGCCAAAGACGGCCGTTCGTGCGCCCACCTGCCGCCTAAAAATCAGGAGTTCCTGTGCCAAAAATCATCGTTGAAGTTATGCCTAAAGAGGTTCTTCTAGACCCAGCCGGTAAGTCGGTCAACAACGCCCTTCACCGCTCAGGCCACAACGACATCACCGCCGTTCGCATCGGCAAGCGCATCGAGCTTCACTTCGACCGCCCGGTGACCGACGCAGACCTCGCCGAGGCACAGAAGATTGGCGAGAACTTCTTGAGCAACGCAGTTATCGAAGACGTTGTCTCGGTAACCGTTCAGAACTAATCGGCGGCCCCCATGACTTTCAAGATTGGTGTTGTCACCTTTCCGGGCACCTTGGATGACCGCGACGCACAGCGCGCGGTTCGTCTAGCCGGCGGCGAAGCCGTCGCCCTTTGGCACGCAGACGAGAACCTACACAAGGTCGACGCAGTCGTTCTTCCTGGCGGCTTCTCATACGGCGACTACCTTCGCTGTGGCGCAATCGCAGCCCAGGCTCCGGTTATGGACTCGATCATCAAGGCAGCCAACGGCGGTCTTCCGGTGCTCGGCATCTGCAACGGCTTCCAGGTTCTAGTCGAGTCACACCTGCTTCCTGGCGGTCTGATTCGCAACGAGAAGCAGCACTTCATCTGCCGCGACCAGACTTTGGTTGTCGAGAACGTCGACACCGCCTGGACCAACCAGTTCACCCAGAACGAAGAGATCGTCATCCCGTTGAAGAACGGCGAGGGCGGCTACATCGCCACCGACGAGACCCTGAAGCGTCTCGAGGGCGAGGGTCTAGTCACCTTCCGCTACAAGGATGTAAACCCTAACGGCTCAATGAACGACATCGCCGGACTGCGCAACGAGCGCGGCAACGTTGTTGGTCTGATGCCTCACCCAGAACACGCTGTCGAGGCCGGTTTCGGCCCAGACATGCCAGGCACCATGCGCTCAGGCGTTGACGGCCTCAAGTTCTTCACCTCAGTTCTTAACTCACTAGTCAACGCGTAAGGCTCAGACAAATGGCACTTTTCAAGAAGAAGAAACCAGACTTCGTTCCTTCAGGCGTAGACACCACCGCAAACGCAGCGGTCACCCCAGACAAGGCCCTGCCATACGCGCAGCTTGGCCTCAAGGATGACGAGTATGCCCGCATCCAAGAGATTCTTGGTCGCCGCCCTACCGCATCCGAGCTTGCTATGTATTCGGTGATGTGGTCTGAGCACTGCTCATACAAGTCTTCGAAGATCTACCTTCGCCAGTTCGGCGAGAAGGTCACCGACGAGATGAAGAAAGACCTCATGGTCGGCATGGGCGAAAACGCCGGCGTGGTCGACATCGGCGAGGGCTGGGCGGTCACCTTCAAGGTTGAATCGCACAACCACCCTTCATACATCGAGCCTTTCCAGGGCGCCGCAACTGGCGTCGGCGGCATCGTTCGCGACATTTTGACCATGGGTGCACGCCCAATTGCCGTGATGGATCAGCTTCGATTCGGTGAGCCATCGAACCCAGACACCGCACGCGTTGTGCACGGTGTGGTTGACGGCATCAGCTTCTATGGCAACTGCCTCGGCCTGCCAAACATCGGTGGCGAGACCGTTTTCGACAAGGTTTACCAGGGCAACCCACTGGTCAACGCGCTGTCAGTTGGCGCCCTGCGTCATGAGGACCTAAAGCTAGCTAAGGCTTCAAACCCTGGCGACCTAGTCATCCTGTTCGGTGCTCGCACCGGCGCAGATGGCATTGGTGGCGTTTCGGTGCTTGCCTCTGAGACCTTCGATTCAACCGGCCCAAGCCGCCGCCCAGCAGTTCAGGTTGGCGACCCATTCGCCGAGAAGGTGCTCATCGAGTGCTGCCTCGAGCTATACAAGGCTCAGGTTGTTGCGGGTATCCAGGACCTCGGTGGCGCTGGTATCTCATGTGCAACCAGCGAGCTTGCCTCAAACGGTGGCGCCGGCATGCGCGTTCAGCTTCAGCACGTTCTAAAGCGCGACGAGTCGCTGACCCCAGAAGAGATTCTGATGTCAGAGTCACAAGAGCGCATGATGGGCATCGTGCCTAAGAAGCACCTCAAGGCTTTCGAGGCAATCGTCAACAAGTGGGAAGTCGAATACTCGGTAATCGGCGAGGTCATCAACGAAGACCGCCTATACATCAACTGGGGCGAAGAAGAGATCGTCAACGTGCCACCTCGCACCGTTGCTCACGACGGCCCTGTTTATGAGCGCCCAGTTGCCTACCCGGCATACCAGGATGCCCTAAACGCCAACACAGTTCACGTTGCAGCCAACGGCAATGGCCTTCACCGCCACAACGACAACGGTTCAGAGCTTGCCGCTCAGGTGGTTCAGGTAGTTTCGAGCCCAAACCAGGCTGACAAGGGTTGGATCACCGACCAGTACGACCGCTACGTCGGCGGAAACACCGCGCTAGCTCAGCCAGATGACTCGGGCATGATCCGTGTTGACGAGAAGTCAGGTCTGGGCATCGCCCTGGCCACCGACGCCAACGGACGCTACTGCTACCTAGACCCATACCAGGGCGCAAAGCTTGCGCTTGCCGAGGCATACCGCAACGTAGCCGTCGGTGGAGCCCGCCCAATGGCTGTCACCAACTGCCTCAACTTCGGTTCACCAGAGAACCCCGAGGTCATGTGGCAGTTCAAGCAGGCCACCGCAGGTCTTGCCGATGGCTGTCTAGAGCTTGGCATCCCGGTTACCGGTGGAAACGTTTCGTTCTACAACCAGACCGGCGATGTTGCGATTCACCCAACTCCGGTTGTTGGTGTTCTCGGTGTGATCGACGACGTTGCTCGCCGCATCCCTTCGGGTTGGCAAGACGAAGGTCACAACATCTACCTTCTCGGTGTCACCAAGGATGAACTCGACGGCTCAGTTTGGTCAGAGGTAATCCACGGTCACCTAGGTGGTCGCCCACCGGTAGTTGACCTAGCTTTTGAGAAGCAGCTTGCCGAGGCAATCGCCGCCGGCAGCGAGCAGGGCCTAATCGCCTCGGCTCACGACCTATCCGAGGCCGGCTTGGCTCAGGCAGTAGTTGAGTGCTCACTTCGCTTCGGCATGGGTGCCCGCATCTGGCTAGGCGAGATCTGTGAGCGCGATGGAGTTGACCGCACCGCTGCTCTGTTCTCAGAGTCAACCGGTCGCGTGCTAGTTTCAGTTGGCCGCGAGGATGACGTGAAGTTCGTCGGCCTCTGCGAAGCCCGCGGAATTCCAGTGCTTCGCATCGGCGTCACCGACAACTCAGGAACTCTTGAAATTCAGGACATTGCGAACTGGAACCTGGCTGACCTAGGTGCTGCCCACAAGGGCACTTTGGCTGAGCTTTTTGGCTAATAGTTTTTGAATTAGGAAACCCGCCAGACCTAAAGGTTTGGCGGGTTTTCTTTTCGGCCGCTAGTAGCTCGACTTCTGCACGGCAACCATTTGCTGGCGGCCGAAGGTCACGTCATCCTGGGTTAGGTAGATGATGCCTTCAACTAGGCCAATGATCGCCGGGATGGCGGTCCAGCAGAACACCACATACAAGATGCCAAGCCCAACCTTGTTGAGGTAAAACTTGTGCACGCCAATTCCACCGAGCAGAATGCCAAGGATGCCCGCGGTGATACGCGACTTGGCACCAGGAGTGCAGTCGCCAGGGGCTGGTGCCGGGATGACGCTCGGGGCAGACGGCTCAGAGGCCAAGGTCACATTGCGCTTGCCACACTTGGCGCAGAACTGCGCGTCGGCAGGCATGGTCTCGCCACAGCCGCTGCAGAAAATTGTTGAGTCTGACATATGGTCCATCCGATCAGGTGTATTGAATATCTCTTGCGAGTAGTACGAGAAGCCGTTTGAATCTGGCCGCAAGCCGTTCGGCTCTAAACGCGAGACTTTAAAAACTCTCGCCAAGCCCAAATCAGAGTGATGATTACGCCAACAACGAGAAAGATGGCGCCAAAGGCTTGCATGCCCTGGCCTGCATGATACGCATTCCAATCGACGTCGTAACCACCAGAGTCACTCGAGGTGACCATCCTTGAACCAATGAACAATAGGAGCGAGCCTACGAGCGCCCAAGGCAAGTAACCGAGGCAAAGAATTACCAATGCACGAACTGCGTGAGTGGTTGCTTTTTGCGTCGCAATCTGCGCACGCATAAGGCCCTCTAAAGTTTGAGGCTGCGCAAAGTCGCTGTTTTCGATGCCGTTTTCGATGCCGTTTTCCATAGCTCCCCCTGCTGAGTTGGGCAAAATCTTTTGATTCTTGCCACCTAATACAGCGTAGGCGCGAGTTTTGACTGGGTCAACGACCCTATCTAAGTAGATTAGACCTATGCCTGAAACTAAAGCCGAACAAGCCGTTCACACCTGGGAGCGCTGGTCGACCATTCCGCTGGCCGTGTTGGCTTTGGTCTACCTGGGGCTCTATTCGCTAGAAGTGCTGGGCCACTGGTCGAGCCCGTTGCTCTGGGATTTCGTCGCAATCTCGGATGTAATCTGGGTGATCTTCATCCTTGATTTCATTGGTCGCTTCATCTTGACCAATGACAAGGCTCGCTTTCTAAAGACCAACGCAATCGAACTGGTATCGCTGTTGCTGCCATTCTTCCGTGCCTTCAGGATGTTCCGCGTGGTCATCGCGCTGGGATTCTTGTCACGCGTTGGCCGAACCCTTAGTGCTCGAATCAACATCTATGTCGGCCTGATTCTGCCGCTACTGATTTATGTCTGCGCGCTCGGTGTCTATGACGCCGAACACAAGGCGCCAGGCGCCAACATCACCAACTTCGGCGACGCAATCTGGTGGGCCTTCGTGACCATCGGAACCATCGGTTACGGCGACTACTACCCGGTAACCGTCGAGGGTCGAGTGATTGCAGTGCTGCTCATGATCGCCGGTCTTGCATTCGTCTCTGTCATTACCGTTTCGGTGGCAACCATGTTCCTAAACCGACTGGAGTATGACCTAACTCAGCGCAAGCCGTCAAACAAGCGCAAGTAACTACTCACCAGCTGGCACTGCGCTTGGCGCACCGTGCAACTGGATTCGCTTCGGCAAGGTGAAGACCAAGAAGAACGCGGCCAAGGCCATTAGGGCAGAGGTCAACATTGAGGCGCTTGCGCCATCCTTGAAGGCTTGACCGATTAGGCCCGGTACCATCTTGTCTGGGGTCAAAGCGGCGAACAGAATCGAACCGATGATGGCAACACCGATCGCGGTTCCGACGCGCTGCATGGTCTGAACCACACCGCTAGCCGCACCCGCCTCAGAGTTGTCGACGGTGGCCACGATGAACTGCACGTTTGGCGCAAGGAAGAATCCATTACCGGCACCCGCGAGCAACAGGCCTGGCAGAAGCATCCAACTGTTTAGGTCGGCTACTGAAACGTTGGCAAGCAGGTACCAGGTGACGCCCAGACCAACAGCGACCATTGCGGCACCGATGACGAGCACGCTGCGACCGATTTTGGCCGCCCACTTGGTGCTCTGCGATGAGATAACCGCGGTGCCAACGGCGAACGGAATGGTCAACAGACCCGACTCAAGCGCCGTGTGACCGAGGCCACCCTGCCAAAGAATCGAGAGGGTGAAGAAGATCGAGGTGAAGGCCGCGAAATAAACCAAGGCCAGGATGACGCCGAACGTGAAGCTCGCGTGGTGGAACAGGCGTGGTGGCACGAGGGCTGAGCCGCCGCGCTTGGTGAAGAACACCTGCCAGGCCGCGAAGATCGCTAGGCCGCCGATGCCGGCTGCCATGGTCCACCAGGTCCAGGCGTGCCAGCCGTCTTGCTGGCCCTGAATTAGAGGGATCAAAACTGCGACCAAGCTGGCGCTGAGCAGGGTTACGCCCAGCCAGTCCATGCGGTTGGTGCGGTCGGCGTGTGCATCACCGGCAGGTAGCAGGCGAATCGCAAAGATTGCGGTCAGGATGCCGATTGGCAGGTTCACGAAGAACACCCAGCGCCAGCCCTCTGCCTCGCCGAATGCCTGGATTAGCAGACCACCGGCAAGCTGACCGATTGCACTAGAAAGACCAATGACCGAGCCCATGATGGCGAATGCCTTGCCACGCTCTTTACCGTTGAACAAAAGCTGAATGAACGAACCAACCGCCGGCACGAAGATACCGCCGGCTAGACCCTGCAGCACACGGCCGATGATGATGTCGAAGTCGTTGGCCGCAATGCCACAGTAGGCGCTGGCTGCGGTGAACAGTACAACACCGACGATGTAAACCCACTTGTGACCGATGCGGTCACCGATGCGACCAGAAGGGATCAGGGCGAGGCCGAAGGTTAGGGCGTAGCCCGAGATGATCCAAGAAAGAGTTGACTCGCTCGCGTTGAGGCTGGTGCGAATGCTCGGTAGCGCAACGTTCACGATGGTTGCGTCGACCAGAGCCATGAAGAAGCCGGCCAAAAGCACTGCAAGTGCTAGCCAGGATGAACGTGGGGCAGGGGCAAAATTTGGGCGCCCTGAAGCGGCAGCTGGTGTCTGAGTCATTGTTGACTCAACCGAGTAAAGGTGGGCTTTATTCCAGCGGCGAAGCCGCTCGCGCGATTTAGCGGAACGCCCGCTTCACCGGGTACTCGAGATAGTCGGCCGCGAACTCGAGGCGAGGGTCACGCCAGGCATAGTCGCGAGCAACCTTGGCCATCGCCGACCAGAAGAACACGTTCAGCAGGTCGACTCCGAGGTGGCTGATCGAATCGCCCGGAAACGCCTTGCCAATCATTCTGCGAAGCAGAATCGAAATATCGCTCAAACCGTAGCGATGAAGCGCAGCACGAACTGTGAACTCGAGCTCGCGAGCACGGCGCGGATTCCAAATCTGGTTTCCACCGGAGCCGTCGCCCATGCGGCCATACTCATCCGAGGGTAAATGCAGCAGGTGGTGCACGATCTGCGCGTTCGAGGTGTGCGCGTTGTCTAGCTGGTCGAGCAGCGGGTGAAACGCCTCGACTTCATAGCCACACTTGCGCAGGTCGAGCACGTCTGGGTAATAGAGAAACTTATAGAACGGGATGTGCCCAACTTTGGCCTGGCCGTTCTTGACCACCACGAGCTGGCTGACATCGCCACCCCATGCCTCGATGGCAGGGTCGGCCTCTAGTTCTGGGCCATCCTCGTGAAAAGTCATTCTTCTATATTGAACCGCTAGCCGGCCACTGGCAACCAGCGGTCGAGCCTGTGGTCAGCGTTGACTCGACGAATGGTGCCCGAGTGCGAACGCAAAATCATGCTCTCGGTGCGCAACATGTTGCCGTGGCGACTAACCCCGTTCAGCAACAGGCCGTCGGTCACGCCGGTGGCCACGAAATAGGTGTTGTCGCTGGCCACCAAATCGTCGGCAGTGAAGATGCGGTCGAAGTCGTGGCTGGCCGCGGTTGCGCGGGCGAGCTCCTCCGGCGAGAGCGGGTTGATTCGCCCCTCCATGTATCCGCCGAGTGCCTTGATCGCGCAGGCGGCGATGGTTCCCTCGGGTGCTCCACCAACGCCGAGTAGCATATCGATGTTTCCACCGCCGGTCACCGCATGGATGCTGGCCGCGACATCACCATCCAAGAAAAGTCGGGTTCTGGCACCGGCCGAGCGCACTTCTTCCATGAGCGGTCGGTGTCTTGGTCGGTCGATCATCGCGACAGTGATTTCACTTACCGGCTTGCCCAGAGCGCGGGCTAGTTCACGGATGTTGTCACCCACGGATTGCTGCAGGCTGACCTTGCCGGCACCGATGCCCGGAGTCACTAGTTTGTCCATGTAAAACACGTCAACCGGGTTATACATAGTGCCTCTGTCGGCGATAGCAATCACCGAGATGCCGTGCGAGCGGCCGGCAGCAGTGACGCTGGTGCCATCGACCGGGTCAACAGCAACGTCACACTCAGGACCGTTGCCGTTGCCAACCTTTTCGCCATTGAAAAGCATCGGGGCTTCGTCTTTTTCGCCCTCGCCAATAACCACGGTTCCGGCGAAATCTACGGTCGAGAGAAATCCGCGCATCGCGTCAACCGCGGCGCGGTCTACCTGGTTCTTATCACCGCGGCCGATGAAGGCACTTGCACGTATTGCTGCCGCCTCGGTCGCACGAACAAGCTCCATGCCGAGATTGCGGTCGGGGTGGGAAGTAGCTAACTCCATCAAGGTCATACTCCTTTGTATATACTTTGTTCTAACATACTAACAAATTGCTTTTTCGATAGCCAGGTTTAAAACAATAGGTGTCCGAGAAACTCTCGGACACCTATTGTTTGCCTGGAAAGGGCGCTGAAATGATGCTTTGTTAGTGAATCTGATTGATTGTTCCGGTCAGAGCGTTTAGCTCGTTCTCTAGATCGGCCATCGCCTCGCCGCCGGCCATAAGGTCAGTGATCTGGTCACGAGTGCGCTCACCCTTGACGAAGTCATCTGCCTTTTGACCGCGAATCAATACTGCGAAGTGGTCACCCACGGTTAGTGCGTGTGAAACGTTGTGAGTTACCAAGATAACTGCGATGCCCTTGAGCTTCGCCTGCATGATGATGCGCAGAACGTGAGTTGCTTCCTTCACACCAAGTGCCGCGGTTGGCTCATCCAAGATCAGCACCTTCGCACCAAAGTGAACAGCACGCGCGATGGCTGAAGCCTGACGCTCACCACCTGAAAGACTTCCGATTAGGCGTTCGCCGTCGGTTACTCGAGTGATGCCCAGCTGTTGCATCTCGCGAACAGCTGTTTCATTTGCATACTTCTTGTCAAAGCGCTTGAAGATGCCCCAGCCCTTGGTTGGCTCAGCGCCAACGAAGAAAGAGCGGCCGATGCTCATCAGCGGGAAAGTGCCGCCGAACTGGTGAACGGTTGCAATACCTTCGTTACTCGCGTCTTTTGGGGACTTGAAAACGGTTGGCTTGCCGTTCACCTCAATCGTTCCTGAGGTTGGCTCGTGGAAACCAGAGAGAACCTTGATCAAAGTCGACTTTCCGGCACCGTTGTCGCCGAGTAGACAGAGAACTTGGCCCGGGTAGACATCAAGCGATACGCCATCCATGGCGCGGTAGCCAGCAAAAACCTTTGAAACGTTCTTGAGGCTCAGGATTGGAGTTTTGCCTTCGTTAGACATTATTTGTTCTCCTTCTTGTTCTTGCCACCTGATAGTGCGAGACGACGGAAAGTGTTGTTGGTTAGAACTGCAGCTAGAAGCAGCAGACCTAGGATTAGGGCCGCCCAGTCGGCATCCCAACCGGTGTAGTAGATGCCCTGGTTGACCACACCGAAGGTGATGGTTCCGAGGATTACACCGATGGTAGAACCGTAACCACCGGTTAGCAGAACACCGCCGATAACTACTGCGATGATCGAGTTGAATACGAATGACTGACCAGCGGCCACCTGAGCTCCGCTGTATAGACAGGTCTGAATCACGCCAACCAGAGCCGCGCCAACGCCGCTGCCGACGAATAGCCAAATGCGAACCTTGGCGACAGGGATGCCGGTTGCGCGTGCTGAGATGACGTCGCCTCCGATTGCGTAAATCCAGTTGCCGTACTTGGTCTTGTAAAGAATCCATGAGACCAGAGCTGCAACGAGAATCCACCAAATAACGGCGCTTTCGAATAGCCCGGCGATGAGGTTACCGAACAGGAACATAAAAGTCGCGTCTGGCGTCATGGTTACCGAGGTCGAGCCGACTAGAAGTCGAGTGAAGCCAAGGGTCAGACCCTGAACGGCGAACATGGTTGCCAAGGTGACCACGAAGGCTGGGAGGTTGGTCTTGGTTACAAGGTAACCGTTCAGCCAACCAATTCCGGCACCAAGCAAAAGTGCCGCGACTGCGCCGATCCAAGTTGGAAGGCCGTAATAGCCAGACAAAATCGCAAAGGTCATAGAGCTGCCAGCGAGGGTCGAACCAACAGAAAGGTCGAGGTCACCGGCAATCATTACGAGCGCAACCGGTAGGGCGATAATTCCCACCTCAGCTGCAACGTTCATCCAACTGGCAGAACCACCGACATCGGTGAATGACTTGCCACCAGCGATCGTGAAGAAAATGTATACGGCGACTGCGCCGATTAATGCGCCAAACTCTGGTCGGCGCACGAGGCTTCCGAATCCAAACTTGCTAGCAACACTGTTAGTGGAGCCCTGTGCCTTTGCGCTCATGAGATTAGTCCTTGTTGTTTAAAAATTTTTTGGGTGAAGCTGGGCCATACCAAAAGTATGGCCCAGCTCACTCGATTAGTAACTAGTAGAAACTAGCGAACGCCAGCTGCTACACCAGTCTTTACAACTGCAACGTTCTTCTTGTCAACGATTGCAGGGCCAGTTAGAACTGGGTTTGATGCAGGCAAGATGCCGTACTGTGCGTGCTGCCAAGCTGCCGAGGTAGCTAGGTAGCCCTGCAGCCAAGGCTGCTGGTCGATCGCGAATAGCTGGGTGCCAGCTGAAATGCGGTCTAGTACGTTGGTTGACATGTCGAAGGTGCCAAGCTTTGCCTTTGAACCTGATGCCTTGATTGCTGCAGCTGCGCTGTCAGCATCCTGGGTACCAATGGTTACAACGCCATCGATGGTCTTGTCCTTGGTTAGAGCTGCCTTCACTGCGTTCGAAACAGCGGTAGGGTTACCGAAGTTTGAAGATGGAAGTGGAAGCTGCTTTGCCTTGGCCTTACCAGCCTTTGCGCCATCTGCAACACCCTTGCAACGAGCTTCCTGGTTAGCTGAACCAGGAACGGTGTTTACACAAAGAATGTTCTTTGCGCCGTTAGCAGCAAGGTACTTACCACCAGCGACACCAGCTAGGTAGTCGTCTGAACCGATGTAAGCAAGTGCACCAGTGTCCTTCTGAGCTGCGGTTCCACCTGCGTTGTAGTGAACAACCGAGATGCCCTTTGCAACTGCGCGCTTGATCGCTGGGTTTTCTGCTGCTGGAACCCAGTCAGCTACAACGATTGCGGTTGCACCAGCAGCGATTGCGTTGTCAACAAGCTTGCCAGCATCTGGGCCTAGGTTGTCGTAGTTCTGAGGACCAAGCCAGGTAACAGTACCGCCGGCAGCCTTAACAGCCTCGCCCGCAGCCTCTGCTCCACGCTTTACTACTGACCAGAATGGGTCAGATGGCATACCGCCGACGACGTAAACCTTCTCGCCGCCCGCTGCGTTTGCACCAGCAACACCGATACCGGTAATTGATAGTGCTGCTGCTGCAGCAATAGCTGCAACCTTTACTGAACGTGAAATCTTCATTTCAAACAGCCTTTCTATTTCTTCTTTAGTGGATACTGCCTTGTACTTACTAAACCGTTTTAGTCTCCCAAAACGAGTCCTCGAACCAGGGGAATCAGCTCTGGTCCAAAGTTTTTTCTTTGACTACCGAACCCCAGCCTTTTTAGCAGCCTCGAGAAGCACCTTGGCGGCAACTTCAATGCCTTCAATGCGCCCCAGTGAGACATCTTCGTGTTCGATATTCAAAATCATGTTTGGGTCCACGTTGTTGAGGGCGGTGATAAAACCGGCCCAGTAGTCAACGTCGTGACCGCGACCAAGAGCAACGAAGTCCCATGCTGAAGGCTTTGGCCATTCGTTTGCCCATTCGTCTCCACCTAGGTTGGTGCGAGGTTCATCTGCACCGAGGCGGCGGAAGCTGTTGTCAAGAACACCTTCGATTGCTGCATGCGGGTTGACGCGCACATCCTTGGCGGCTGCATGAACAACGAGCGATCCAAGGTTCTCGACTACTGCAATCGGGTCCATCTGCTGCCAGAAAAGGTGAGAAGCATCAAGTTCGACACCGATGTTTGTAGTTCCGGCGCGCTTAACAAGTTCGCGCATTGATGAAGGGTTGAAAACAACGTTTTGTGGGTGAAGCTCAAGTGCCACGTGAACGCCATTATCGCGGGCGATCTTGTCGGTCTCGCTCCAATACTTGGCAGCTACTTCCCACTGGTACTCCAAAACATCTAGTGATGCAGAGTTCCAGGCGTTTACGATCCAGTTTGGATATTTAGCTCCAGGCTCGCCACCAGGCAAACCCGACATGGTGACGACGCGGTTCTGACCTAGACGGTTAGCAAGTCGAATCGAACGACGAACGTCTTCGCCATGCTTGTCTCCGATGGTCTTGTTCGGGTGCAAAGGGTTTCCATTGCAGTTAAGACCACCGATGACAACACCGGTACCCTCAAAAATTGCTAGAAAGTCATCGCGAGCAGCATCGCTAACCAGGATGTCATCCATGGTCGGTACGTGCACAGCAGGCAAGAAACCTCCCGTGTTAATTTCGATGGCCTCGAGCCCTAGGTCAGCGATGACCTTGATTGCCTCAGGTAGCGAGCGATCGTGGAGGATTGCGTTGTATAGACCGAACTTCATGATTATGCCTTTAGGTAGGTTGGCTTAGCAGCCGGAACGTTTACTGATGAACCATTTGCGTGGTACGACTGCACGACAGAGTCGATTACTTCCATGTTGTGAAGGCCATCCGCGAAGTCTGCGCAGAATGGGAGCTCTGGAGTCTCGGCTAGGCCGGCCACTTCCTGAAGGAATGCACGGTTCTGGAAGAAGAACTGGTCGTTCTGACCGACGTTTACACCAGGGGCGTCCACTGGAAGACCACCGGCGATGTATGGGTGTGATGGACCGATTTGTACAGTTCGGAAACCACGGTTGCCGTATGGCCCCTCGTTTAGCATCAGTTCGAATTCACCGTTGCGAGCCTGGGTGAAACGTGCTGCACCCTTTTCACAGTAAACCTCGAAGCTAAGTGAGGTTGGGTGACCCGATGCAACGCGTGAGACTTCAATTGAGCCCGCTACGTCACCGAACTGGGCGGTGAAACCCGCGTAGTCGTCGTTTTCCACGGTGTCGAACTGGTCGCTGACCGGAGCCGCACCATGTCCCTGAACCGCACCGGTAGCAACTGGACGCTTGGTGATGGCGGTTACGAAACGTGCACCAGAAACTGCGCTGAATGGCTTGCCGGTGATGAATTCGGCCACGTAAGAAATGTGGCTACCAACGTCGCCCAGTGCACCGGTTCCCATGCCACCCTTGTAGCGCCAGGCGATCGGGTTCATTGGGTCTGCTGAGTAGTCTGCCCAGTACTTGCCTGAGAAGTGAAGCACCTTGCCAAGCTGACCTGAAGCCACCAACTGCTGGATAGCAGCGATTGCCGGGTTGCGAAGGAAGGTTAGTCCGATTCTTGCGATTGGCTTAGCTTCGTTTGCGGCCTTTAGCATGGCGCGAGCGTCGTCTAGGGTGTCTGAAAGTGGCTTCTCGCAGAGCACGTGCTTGCCAGCAGATAGCAGACCTTCAACGATTTCACGGTGTAGGTGATTTGCAACGACAACGCTTACAGCGTGGATGTTCGGGTCATCAGCGATTGTGCGCCAGTCAGCGTCGTGACGTTCAAACCCGAAACGCTTAGCGGCGGCCTCGCCGAACTGTGCATTTACATCTCCGATTGAAACAAGCTTTACATCTGGGAGGTCTGAACCATAGAGCGAGGTTGCGGCACGGTAAGCGGCAGCATGACCACGTCCTGCCATTCCTGCGCCGATAACTGCAACACCGATAGTCATGTGGTTCTCCTCTGAGCTTTTTAAGTCTTTGTATGAAACTTGGAGCGCTACAACTTGGAGCGCTCCACTAAAAGATAGCAATGGCGCGTCTCGAAACACAGCGACTTTATAGGATTGTTACTTTGTCATTACAAACTCTTCTCGATGCGAGCTTTGTTCGATTAGGCCACGAGCGTTTTTGCGATACGTTATAAATCTCATGACTATCGAGAACAAGTCGGCAAAGCAGCCAACGATCTATGACGTTGCTGTTGCCGCTGGCGTTTCCAAGTCACTGGTTTCACTGGTTTTGAATGACCGCGGCAACGTAAGTGTTGCAAAAAAAGATGCCGTATTGCAGGCAATTGACGAGCTGGGCTACCGCCCGTCGCGTTTCGCCCAACAGCTTGCCAGCAGCAAAACTCGTTCAATCGGCGTGGTCATTACCGACTATAAAAACCTTTCTTATATCGGTTTTCTAAAGGGCCTCAGAGAGATTTTCGATGATGCCGGCTACCAAGTGATTATCAGCGATTTACACAGAAGTCCGAACTTTAGCGATGACCCGGTAGATGCCTTCGCATCGATGAAGGTTGACGGTTTGGTTATGGCCACCGAAGCATCCGGGTTGAGAACTCACAATCTAGATATTCCGGTGGTAATGATTGGTCAACGCGAGTCAGTAGTAGCTGGGTCTGACATGGTTTTCAATGATGACGAAGAAGGCACGCGACTGATTCTCGACCACCTATATCAACTCGGTCATCGCAAAATTGCCCACCTAACTGGCGTGGGTGGCATTGCCACGAACCGCCGCAAGGCCTACGAAAAAATCATGCAAAAACTTGGCCTCGAGGCAAGAGTCTTCGGCAAGGGCCAGCCGACAACCGAAATCGGCGGCTACATGGGCGCCAAAGAAATGCTTGAGTCCAACGAGGGTTTCACCGCTATTTATTCCGCGAATGACTACATGGCTGGCGGGGCATTGTCACTACTCAAAGAACATAAGCTTTCGGTGCCCGACGATGTTTCGTTGGCAGGGTATGACGACTCTCCGATCGCTTCAGAATTCATGCTAAAGCTCACCACCGTTGATGAGCAGGGTGTTCCGGTAGGCCGAAAGGCAGCAAGACTGCTTCTCGAGCGCATCGGAAGCAAGACCCAGGCAAAACCAAAGCGTGAACTAATTACGCCGAGCTTGATTCTTCGTGAAAGCACGGCAAAACCTAAAACCAACAGAGAAAAAAGGAGTCGCTAATGAGCTCAAACAAAGTACGAGTCGGCTTGATCGGAACTGGCCGCATCGGCCAGGTGCACGCTGCAACTGTCGCGGCTTCACCAAATGCCGAGCTCACTTGGGTCTGTGATGTGTTCGTTGAAGGCGCCGAAAAGACTGCCGCACAGTTTGGCGGCAAAGTAACCTCAGACCCTGCGGTTGTCTTCGCATCGGGCGAGGTCGACGCGGTGATTGTTGCATCACCGACCTCAACTCACGTAGACCTGATTAGCCAAGCCATCGATGCCGGTGTGCATGTGCTTTGCGAAAAGCCAATCGACCTCGACATCACACGCGTAGATGCGTTGCGCGCAAAAGCGGAATCGGCCAGCATCAAGATCGCATTAGGTTTCAACCGCCGCTTCGACCAGCAATTCGCCGAGATTCAGAAGCGAGTTGCGGCTGGGGAAATCGGCAACCTCGAGCAGCTGACCATCATCAGTCGTGACCCGGCACCTGCGCCAAAGGCATACCTTGAAGTGTCTGGCGGAATCTTCCGCGACATGACGATTCATGACTTCGATATGGCACGCTTCTTCGTGCCGAACATCACCGAAGTCACGGCCGTTGGAGCAAATTCGTTTAGCGATGACATCCGTGAAATCGGTGACTTCGACAGCGTCGTAGTCACTATGAAGGGCTCGAATAATGAGCTCATATCGATTACTAATTCGCGTCACGCTTCATATGGTTACGACCAGCGCCTCGAAGCCTTCGGTTCAAAAGGTGCGTTACTGGCTACCAACGTTGCACCGACTACCGTCAAGCTTTACAACGACTCAGTCGTTGAAGCTCGCGGTCCATACATGGATTTCTTCCTTGAGCGATACGCATTCGCCTACAGCAACGAGTTAGAGCAGTTCATCTCGAGCATCTCGTCGGGCGAGGTACTAAACCCCACCTTCGAAGATGGGCGAGCCGCGTTGATTCTTGCTGATGCCGCTCAGTTGTCGGCAACGACCGGCAAGTCGGTTCAGGTAGACCTGTCTTAGGGTCTACTCGGCGGCCAACTCTGCGGCTACCGCACGTATAAACTCAACGCTAGCTTTGGCATCGGCAAAAGGGCCAGCCCCAACCACTGGCTCTTCATTGATTACGTTGTCTTGCTCTAGTACAAACCAGCCGTCGTAACCTGCTGAAAGAAGACCTCTCACAATCGAGCGAACGTCAACGTCTCCGGTTCCGAGCGGAACATACATCCCCTCGAGAATGCCTTCGTAGTAAGTGATTTCACCCGATTGAACGCGACTTGCAACCTCGAGTTTCACGTCTTTAAGGTGTGAATGAGCAACGCGATCAGCGTGTTTCGCGACAAAGGCTACTGGGTCAGTGCCACCGATGATCATGTGCCCGGTGTCTAGACAGAATTTGATTGTCGAACCGTTCAAGATCTGCAAAACGTCGGCCTCAGTTTCAACCATCGTTCCCACGTGTGGGTGAAGTACAGCCGTTACGCCGAGCGCAGCAGCAGCATCCTTGATGCGCTCTAGGTTCTTGAACATCGTAGCCCAACCAGCTGCATCAAGCTCGGGACGTTTGGTGTCGTAGCCATCCAACCCAGTGTCTGCAGATAACACCAAGGTTTTCGCGCCAGAGGCGCTGTAGCTCTCGAGCTCGGTCAAAACCGCAGGTAGCGGGTCAAAGTCATCCTTGTAAAGAATGATTGGAAAGAATCCTCCGACCGCTTCCATACCGTGTTTAGCCAAGGCGGCCGCGCGATCAGCTGGCTCGACTGGCAAGAAACCCAATGGTCCGAATTCGGTTGCCCCAAGACCTAGTTCAGCCATTTCGGTGAGCACTCGATCCGGGGTCATTTGATGGCCCCAGCCAGGCACCTCACAAACACCCCACGATATTGGTGCCCCAGCGATTTTCACATTTGCCAAAAAAGTCATGTCCTAACATTATTCGGTGAATCGGATAGTTCGAACAGTATGCTGAAAAGATGTCTCGAACCCGTGGTTACATTTATGCACTAATTGCCATGCTTGGGTTCGGTGCAACATTTGTTGCCATCGCTATGGCGAAGCAAAGTTTTGACCCAGTAATCGTTTCAGCGGGTCGAATCGTGCCCGCAGCTATTGGTTCCCTACTGGGGTTAAAGCTGAGCGGCCAGAAGCTATTTCCCCCGAAAGGTGCACGAATTTGGGTTGCCGTTGTCGCAGGCGGAAACATAGTCTTTTTTCCAATCCTGACGACTTTGGCCATGCAAACACTTCCAGCATCAGATGCAGGTTTGATTGTCGCAGTGGGGCCAATGCTAACCGCCGCCATAGCTCTGCTTTACGGTCATAAAAAGCCAAGACCGGGTTTTTGGGTTGCGGCTTCAGTAGGCACAATTGCAGCCGTCGCATTCGCAATTACCCGTTCTGGGCAAGGGGTATTCTCCAGCGGAGGCGCCTGGTGGGGCTATCTCCTCGTAGCCATCGGCCTGTTCACCACGTCGAATTCACACATCGCCGGCGGAACCCTGGTACAGCGAGGCTTCAACTCTTTTTACGTGATCATGTGGGCCAACGTTCTATCGATGCCTGTGCTGTTGCCGATCACCATCGTTGACCTGATCGCGCACCCGATAGTCCACATGCCATCAATAACCGCATGGATTGGGTACCTCTGGGTAAGCCTATTCAGTATCTTCATTGGCCACTATTTTTGGAACAGCGCCTTGGCGGCCGTGGGAATTGTGAAGGGCTCGCAGCTGCAACTAACCCAGCCGATATTCACGGTTATTCTCGCTGCGCTTATCCTTGCCGAACCAATTAGCCCGCTAACGATTGCCGCGGGTGTCGTGATTATCGGCTCAGTGGCAGTTAGTCAGCGATTCAAATAGCGCTGGCTTGCCATCACTCGCAAACTTCCCTATAACGACTTGAGATCCAGCGTGATTTCACTCACCAAGGTTGCCACCGGCTTGGTTCCGTCATAAACATGACCAGGCTCTAGTCTTTCGAGTGGGTCAAGAATTGCCATCTGACTCGGCAGCAGGTCTTGTCTGAAGAAGTGCTCGCGGTCATCAATGCGCTGGGCAAGGATGTGCAGTGGGGCCGCCAGCTGGGCGAAGCGCACCTCACGAACCGCCACGTGAACCTTGTTGCGATACGAACGCTTCAGCAGGGATGCCCCGATCACAACGCCACCCTTGTTCAGTTCGGCCACAATGTTCGCAATCCATGTGTCGCGGTCGTCATCACTCAGCGGGGTGCCCTTCGACATCTTGGCGATGTTGGCGGCTGGGTGCAACGCGTCTCCGTCGACGTATGGCAACCCAAGTTTTTCGGCAATGGCCTTGCCAACGGTCGACTTGCCGACGCCCGCTGGACCCATCACAATCAGTTTGATTTCGCTCATGTGACCAGTATGCACTGACAGTGATTCGCGCGGGTCACGCGCTAGTAAACAGTGTGTTACTTGGCAAGCATGTCGTGACGCACGATGATCGCGTCACGGGCAGGGCCAACACCGATTGCCGAAATGCGCGCACCGCTGATCTTCTCGAGCGCCACGATGTAATCCTGGGCGTTCTTTGGAAGCTCGTCGAAGGTGCGGCAGGTCGAGATGTCATCTGACCAACCTGGGAAGTTTTCGTAAATCGGCTTTGCGTGGTGGAAGTCTGTCTGTGAAACCGGCATCTCATCAAAGCGCTTGCCTTCAACGTCGTAGGCGACACAAACCGGAATTTCCTTTAGGCCGGTTAGCACGTCAAGCTTGGTCAAAACAAAGTCGGTGACACCGTTGATGCGGGCCGAGTAGCGGGCGATCGGGGCGTCATACCAACCGCAACGACGTGGGCGACCGGTGGTGGTGCCGAACTCGTGGCCGGTTGCGCGAAGGAACTCGCCGTTCTCGTCGAAAAGCTCGGTTGGGAACGGGCCGGCACCGACTCGAGTGGTGTAAGCCTTGACGATTCCGATCACGGTCTGGAACTCGCCTGGGCCGATGCCAGAGCCAGTCGATGCGCCACCGGCGGTTGCATTCGATGAGGTTACGAATGGGTAGGTTCCGTGGTCAACGTCAAGCATGGTTGCCTGACCGCCTTCAAACAGCACGGTCTTGTCATCCTTGATTGCGTTATAGAGCTCAAGCGCGGTGTCGGCAACCATTGGGCGCAGACGCTCGGCGTATGAAAGCAGCTCTGCGACGGTCTCGTCGACCTTCACGGCGGCGCGGTTGTAAACCTTGGTTAGCAGGTTGTTCTTGCTGACCAGAGCGGCCTCGACCTTCTGGCGAAGGATGCTCTCGTCGAAAAGGTCCTGGATGCGAATACCGATGCGGTTGATCTTGTCGGCATAGGTTGGGCCGATGCCGCGACCGGTGGTGCCGATGGCACGCTTGCCCAAGAATCGCTCTGAAACCTTGTCAACGATGACGTTGTAAGGGGTGATGACGTGTGCGTTTGCTGAAACGCGAAGCTTGGACGTGTCAATGCCACGAGCCTCAAGTGCCTCGATCTCGTGGAACAGAACGCTTAGGTCGATGACGACACCGTTAGAAATGACCGGGGTAACACCAGGGGTCAGGATGCCTGAAGGCAAAAGGTGGAGGGCATACTTCTCGTTGCCGATGACAACGGTGTGGCCGGCGTTGTTGCCGCCGTTGAACTTGACTACGTAGTCGATGTGCTCGGCAATAAGGTCAGTTGCCTTGCCCTTACCCTCGTCGCCCCACTGCGCACCAATAATCACTAATGCAGGCATACTTTTACCCCGTGTTTCAAAGCTGTGGATTGCACGCGAATGGCGTACATCTAAGTTTACTGCCTAAGCGGGTTCGGGCGTCTACCCCGGTTACAGCTTGTGACCAAAGACGTGCTGCATGACCCACTGGTGCATGGTGATCGCGGCGGCGGCAGAAGCGTTGATTGATCGGGTCGATCCAAACTGGGTGATCTCCAAAACCACCTCGGATGACTCGATCGCAGCCTCACTCAAGCCAGGACCTTCCTGCCCGAAAAGCAAGACGCAGTTTTCAGGTAGCGGATACTCTTCGATCTTCTTGCAGCCCGGCACGTTATCGATCGCGATGATTGGCAAAGCCTGGCCATTATCGCCACCGGTCTTGCACCACTCGACGAAGTCTTCAACGGTTGGGTGGTGTCGCACGTGCTGGTAGCGGTCGGTCACCATGGCGCCGCGACGGTTCCAGCGACGGTTTCCGATGATGTGCACCTCGGCGGCAAGGAAGGCATTTGCAGTGCGCACGATCGAACCGATGTTCAGGTCGTGCTGCCAGTTCTCGATGGCAACGTGATACTTGTGACGACGCTGGTCGAGCGAGGCGATGATCGCCTCCATCTTCCAGTAGCGATATTGGTCGAGCACGTTTCGGGTGTCACCGTTCAGCAGCAACTCAGGGTCGAGCAGTGAATCCGGGTTTGGCTCGTCGGGGGTGCCGGCATCTGCCGGCCACTCGCCCTGCCAAGGCCCAACTCCCCAGGTGGTTTGTTCCGGCGATGAGTTATCGGTTGACATGGGCCCTCTTTCGAATTCTTAGTGCAATCACGGCTAGCGAGGCCGAAGTAAGGCTGCCGATTAGCACGCTCAAATTCGCAATTGAATGCTGGGATGGGCTTTCGCCAAACGACAGCTCAGACATCATCATGGCAACGGTGAAACAAATGCCGAACAGCGAGCCGATTGACAGCAGGTCCGGCCACTTCACATCCGAGGCAAGCTTGCCGAGACCGCTCTTGGTCACCAACCAGGTGGTGCCGAGCACGCCGACGGGCTTACCGAACACCATCGCGACAACCACTCCCAGGGTGATCGACGAGCCGGCCAGCTGCCCCTGAAAGTTCGCGAATGTCTGCCACAGCGTGATGGCGGCAAAAGTCGGCAGGGCAATCCAGTTCGCTGCCGGGTTGAGCCAGCGAGACGCCGCTTGGCCGCGCGGCATAAACAAACCGAGTGCGACACCGGCCAATGAGAAGACCGAAAGCGGCTGAAAGCTGCTCGCGAAAAACAGCGCGATGATCAAGATGGTCAGGGAGTCGTCCACCACCGCAACGGTTAGCAGAAAGACGCGTATCGACTTTGGCATGAATCGTCCGGCGAGGCCGAGCACTGCGAGGGCGAAGGCGACATCCGTGCTCATTGGAACACCCCAGCCTGAGGCACTCGGCAGACCCGAATTGATGATCGAGTAAATCACCACCGGAACCAGCATTCCGCCAACGGCGGCCAATATCGGCACGATTGCCTGACGTGGTTTGGCGAGCGAACCATGAGTGATTTCATGGCGAAGCTCGATACCGAGGCCGAGAAAGAACACGAAAATAGCCGCAGCCTTGACGGCCTGAGCCCAGTCGAAATTCATTTAGATAAGGTCTGCTACCGAGTTCAAAATCTCGGTTGGGCGGAATGGGTACTTGGCGATCTCGGCATCATCCGCGATACCGGTCAAAACTAGAACGGTGTGCAGACCGGCTTCGATTCCGGCAACAACGTCGGTATCCATGCGGTCACCGATCATGCCGGTCGACTCCGAGTGAGCACCAATCTTGCGCATCGCGCTGCGGAACATCATTGGGTTTGGCTTGCCAACCACGTAAGGCTTCATTCCGGTGGCTTTGGTGATTAGCGCGGCGACCGAACCGGCAGCTGGAAGCGGACCCTCGTTTGATGGGCCGGTGGCATCCGGGTTGGTCACGATGAATCGAGAGCCGGCACCGATCAGGCGAATGGCCTTGGTGAGGTTGTCGAAGTTGAAGTTGCGGGTTTCGCCGAGCACCACGTAGTCAGGGTTCTGGTCGGTCTGCACATAGCCGATGTCGTGCAGCGCCTGGGTCATGCCGGTCTCGCCAATCACATAAGCGGTGCCCTGCGGCTTCTGGCTGTTCAAGAATGCGGCGGTGGCAAGAGCAGAAGTCCAGATGCGGTCTTCAGGGATGTCTAGCCCGGCCAGCTTTAGTCGCGCCGAAAGGTCACGTGGGGTGTAGATCGAGTTGTTGGTCAGCACTAGATAAGGTGTGCCTTCAGTGGTCCACTTGGCGATTAGCTCGGCAGCTCCGGGAATCGGGTGGCCTTCGTGCACAAGCACGCCATCCATGTCGGTGAGCCAAGAAGTAATGCCGCTGCGATCTGCCATGTGTCTAGGCTACCAAAGCCTTGCTCGCGTGAGCGAGGCTTGGCTAGTCGGCAAAGTCGGCGGTGTTGATCTCTTTCATGCGCTTATTGAAAGTGATGAACAAACCGGCGGTGGTGGTGGCGAACGCCAACACGATGTAAACCGGCATGACGCCGAAGGCATCCACGGCGATACCCGCGAGAACCATCGAAAGCATTGGTCCGCCCGACCAGATCACCATCTCGAGGCTGAAGACTCGACCGCGCTTGCTCGGTGCGATTTTGCGCTGAATCACGGTGTTGAGCAGCGGGGTGATCGGCCCCCAGGTGAGACCCAGAATTAGACCGAAGAAAATCATGACCCAGTAGGCCGGCAAGAACGACATCGGGATCATCGAGATGGCAACACCCAGGATCGCGATTCTGAAGATCGTGCTGTAGTTGAACTTTTTCGAAAGCTTCTCGAATGCCAGCGCGCCAAAGATAGTGGCGGCGGCCATCGCCGATAGCAAGAAACCTAGGCCCTGGGCATCGCCCTTGCCCGTGAAGTACTTCGGCAAAACAATCATCTCGGTCGGCAGATAAATCATCGCAAGGGTCATCACACCGGCGAGCATGATTGCCACGGATGGGGTGCTGCCCAAAACCTTGAAGCCCTCCATCGCGAACTTGAACAGGTTTTTCTCTTCTTCGTGCGGCTCGATGACTTCTTTCACGCGAACGAAGAACATCAACGCACCCGAGATGATGCCGAATGCGCAGACCACATAGAAGGTGTTGTAAACACCAAACAGCCCAATGCAGATCGAAGCCAGTGCCGGACCGATTGCGAAACCGGTGGCAAAAATCGCTTCTTGGATGGAGTTCACGCGCTCAAGCGAAAGCCCGGCAACTCGCGCCACATCTGGCATAAACGACTTTCGTGCCGAACCTGCGCCAGAACCCACAGCCGAACGAACCAAGCCGATTGCGATCAGAAGCGGAAGGGTCATCTCCCACATCCCGGCGGCAATTGGAATCAGCAGGGTTACCGCACTAGTCAAGAATTCAATGACGATGCCCACCCGACGACGACCAAACTTGTCGATGATCGAGCCAATAACCGGGGCAAGCAGCAGACCCGGAATTGAGGTTATTGCGATCATTGCGCCGGCGCTGGTGGCCGAACCGGTGAGCTTAATTGCGAGCCACGGGAAGGCCATGAAGACCATCGAGCCAGAGACCACACTCAGCATCGAAGACAGCAACGTGATGACGATTGGCGTCAGACGCGGCTTAGTTGTGCCAGCGGCAGAAGACAATTTTTAGCGCAGGCCTAGGTCGTCTAGTGAAACGGCTGAGAAGTAGCGGTAGCCGGCGTCCTCGATGACCTTCTGAGCGCCGGTGTCGCGGTCGACCACGGTTGCCACAGCAACGATGATTGCGCCAGCTTCTTCGAGAGCCTTGGCTGCGGTTAGTGGAGAACCGCCGGTGGTTGAGGTGTCTTCGACAACGATGACCTTGCGGCCCTTAACATCTGGGCCTTCAACCTGGCGACCCATACCGTGAGCCTTGGCAGCCTTGCGAACTACGAAGGCGTCAACTGCGCGACCGCGCGCGGCGGCCTGGTGCATGATTGCGGTAGCGACCGGGTCGGCACCCATGGTCAAACCGCCGACAGCTTCGAAGTCGGTGATGCCGTTTAGGTCGAGCAGATCCAACATCGCCTGACCGATTAGCGGAGCAGCTTCGTGGTGCAGGGTCGCACGGCGAAGGTCAACGTAATAGTCAGCTTCGATGCCACTCGAAAGGGTCACGCGGCCGTGAACAACGGCAAGCTTCTTGATTAGTTCGACAAGGCGTGGGTGAGTGGTTGGATCAAAAGTCATGGCTTCAGTCTAGCGTTCCGCCTGTGCCTGTTCGGGCTGCCGAGGCGCTTCGGCTAGCCTGTATTCATGCGCATCGCAACTCATAACGTCAACTCAATTCGCACTCGCGTCGGTCGCGTTGTCGACTGGCTCGAACGCTCAAAAACCGACGTCCTGGCGATGCAAGAAATCAAGTGCAAGCCGGAGCAGTTTCCGGTGGCTGCCTTCGAAGCCGCCGGCTACCAGGTGATCATGCACGGCCTCGACCAGTGGAACGGCGTTGCCTTTGCGACCAGGATTCCGGCCGAGGATATCGAGATTGGCTTCAGCGGAATGCCAAGCTTTGGCAAAGAGGGTAAGCCTCAGGTGGAAGAAGCTCGAGCGCTCGGCGCAACCTTCGATGGCGTTCGCCTCTGGTCGCTGTATGTGCCAAACGGCCGCACTCTTGATGACCCGCACTACACCTACAAACTTGAGTGGCTGGATCGTTTGGCAGCCACCACCGCCGAGTTCCAAGAGCACTCCGGCGACGTTCCGCTAGCGCTGATGGGTGACTTCAACATTGCTCCACTAGACACCGACGTTTGGGATATCAACGATTTTGTCGGCGCAACACACGTTTCGGAACCGGAGCGCCAGGCCTACGAAGCCTTCGAGCAAATCGGTCTATCCGACGTGGTTCGCCCACGCATCCCAGAGGGTTACACCTACTGGGATTACCAGCAGCTTCGCTTCCCGCGCAACGAGGGCATGCGCATCGACTTCATCCTTGGTAATGACCCTTTTGCCGAGCGAGTGACTCGTGCCGTTATCGACCGGGATGAACGCAAGGGCGAAGCGCCAAGCGACCACGTTCCAGTGGTCGTCGACATCGACTAGTTCGACTTGGCCGCGAGCCACTTCTTACGTTCATCGGCGTCAAGTTTCTCAATCGCATATCGAAGCATCGTGCGAGGCATTTCAGCCGCGTAGCGGCTCAGAAAATTTCGCAATTCGGCGACATCGCGATTGCCCACCTCGCGCAGCATCCAACCGACCGCCTTGTGAATCAGGTCGTGCTTATCTCTCAATAGCATCTCGGCGATGTGCAGGGTCGGTGCGAAATCATCCGGCCCCATGCCCAGCTTGCTCGAGCGAATCATCGCGAAGGTGAACATGATCGAGACTCGGCGCTCCCACAGCGATTCACTTCGGGCGAGGCTCTCGAGCAACTTCATAGAATCTGGTTTGCCGATCAGGAACATGCCGAAATAAGGAGCCGAGGTGTCCACCAAATCCCAGTTGTTCACGCGACCCTCGTAGACGAGACGAAGGTAGAGATCGAAAAGCTCCTGTTGCGCCGAAGGCGCCGAACTTTTCGCCGAATTAGCCTTCTTCCATTTGGCAACCAACATGATCAATGCCAAAAGGCGATGCTCGTGAATCGGTGACTGAATAAGCTCGTAAATTTCGGCCTCGGTGAGCCCGGCAAACTGCTTGGCAACCTCGCGCACATTGGGCACGGTCACGCCGAGGAAGATGTCACCCTCGCCATACTGGCCTGGCCCCGCCTTGAAGAACTTAGGAAAGAAGGCTTGCTTCTCAGGGTTAACAAAAGTGGCCAGGGCTGCTTTAGCCCCGGCCACTGTTTGTTCAAGCATCTAGTTACTCTAGCTCTGAAATGCTGACCAGAGAATCGCCTTCGGCAGGAGTGAACTTGGTGGTCTTGGCTGGGTTCAGGTGAACACCCGAAGCCGCATCACCAGGGGCATCGGCAAGCACGCGGTAGCCGATAGCCGACTCACCGTGAGCGCGCGCAACTGCAACCAGTTCGGCGTATTCGATCTCTTTGCCAAGCGGCACGTAGTGATCGATTGGGCGAACGTTGATTGCTGCGCCATCGGCGTCGAATAGGTCTTCAAAGATCGGGGCCAAAGCTGGGTTCTCTGAAACCTGAGCAATCAGTAGCGCTGCCAAGTTGTCGCTAACCACTAGGTCATCTGCAGCAGCAACACGGGCGAGTTCGGCCTTGCGGCTGTCGAGGATCTCGGCAACCAAACGGGTCGGCTCAACACCGTTTCCATCGGCGGCAAACAGCTGGTTCATCTGCAGCATGGTCAGCATGGTCTGGGCGTCTGCTTCAGATTCGCTGATCGCGTTTCGGTAACCAAGCACGATGATCTCGTTGTACTTCTTGGCCGACGCTGCGGCAATCAGGTCATCGATGTCACCGGTGACCGATGCGTGGGTGACCTTGAGGTCACCGAACTTTAGGTCAGCCATTTCTGCTGCGTCAACATACTTGCTCTGAGCAACGATGTGCACGGTTGAACCCTTTGGCAGGAACGCGGCGAGCTCAGAAATAACAGAGCGACCCATCGAAGACCAACCGATGACCAGAAGGTGCTCTGCCTTGGCGGCCGGCAACTTCTTGGTGCTGATCTTCTTGGCTGCGATGTCTTCGCGAACACCGGTGTAGACAACCTTGTCGTCGTCTTCGGCGATCGCGATGATCTTGGTGTTTGCTGTCAACTTGGTGCCCTGCTTAGGGTTCAGGTGAGCCACGCCCTTATCGTCGACAATACCGATCACCGAAGCCTCATTGAAGGCAAGGATGGCGTCAGCGTAGGTCTTACCCGCAAGCGCAGGAACCGAGCTGAAGTAGATTTCGTCGCCGTCGAAGTCGAGCAAGTCAAGGGTCACTGCGGCTAGACCCGGCTGTCGTGAAGCCTGTGCGGTCACTCGAGCGATCACGTCGTGCGAGCGAACCGAAATGACTCGACCATCGGTCGCTGTCTCAAGCGCCTCGGCGGTGTGAGTGTCATCTACCTCGGCAATGATTCGAGTGTTCGGGTTAGCGTTTACCGACTTCACGGCAAGTACGGTTGACACGATGGTGGCGTCGCCGGCCTCGTCTTCATCCAAGATGATGATCGACTTGGCACCAGAGATGTTGGTGCGCTTGAGGTCGGCTGGGTTGGTTGGGTCTCCCGAACGAGTGATCACCTTTAGCTTGCCCAGGCCCTCGGCGCGAGAAGCAATTTCGTCTTCCATGAAGTCACGGGTCTTGTCGCTGAAGATAACCACGAGCGGCTTGCGAACGTTCTCGTTCGCGATAGCAAGTTCTTTCAAGATTGGGAAGACGCGGTTTGACCATCCCAGAATCAGGGTGTGGCCAGAGTCAACAACCGGGCTCTTACCCTTGCGAAGACGCTCGAAGGTGCGGTTGATCGCGCCGACGATAAAACCGGTAACGCTACCGGCGAGGGTGATGGTTACTGCCCAGCTGATGATTCCAAGGATGCGGTCGGCCCAAGTTGGCTCGCCACCCTTGCCGAGCAGCCCAGCGAATGAACCCCAGAAGGTTTCGAAGGTCGGAGCCGGAAGCTTGTCACCGGCGTAAAGTGCCGGAACCGCGTATAGGGCGTACTTGATCAAGACAACCAAAATCGACATGAAGACTAGTGCGCCGAACATGTAGGCGACGAAGGTGCCGCTCTTTGCGATCGAGTTGTCGAAGTTATAGCGCAGGCGAGTTAGAAAGCTAACTTTTGCGGCAACCGGTGCCTCTAGTTCGCCTTGTGCCCCCTGGCCGTATGAACGGTTATTTTCAGTCATACGGCACAGTTTAGCGATATGCCCCGGTCGGAAATCAATCCGTCCGGGGCATTCCCTATTGCGAGCCTTTTAGTCCAGAGTTCCCGGTTCGACAATCAACGCGACTCCATCATCTGCAACATCTACGCGAACCAGCGAACCATCGTGGATGGTGCCGGCAAGCAAGAGGTTGGCGAGCTTGTCGTCGATCTGCTGCTGCATCAAACGGCGAAGCGGGCGAGCACCGTAAATCGGGTCGTAGCCCTTATCGGCCAACCACGCGCGAGCAGCCGGCGTAACCGCCAACTGCAAGCGACGCTGCTCGAGACGCTTAGAAAGTCGGTCGATGTTGAGTTCAACAATCTGGCCGAGCTCGCTGCGGTCTAGGGC
>Ga0228703_1000516_pt1 | contig 27698 bp, 23 predicted proteins | sample McNCre217_Aug_MG_3_FD_178020 | JGI IMG/M metagenome (GOLD analysis project Ga0228703, IMG submission 178020) | Freshwater microbial communities from McNutts Creek, Athens, Georgia, United States - 29-17_Aug_MG | ecosystem: Environmental > Aquatic > Freshwater > Creek | place: USA: Georgia...
TAACATCTGTAGTTGCTCCTGTGTTAGTTCCTTTTACTAAGATACTCACACCCGGAATTCCCTGAGAATCTGTCCCAGAGACTTTACCTGTAACCTTGCGGTCTTGGGCAAATGACGAAAAGCTTCCTAGCATCACTATCGCTAGCAAAAGAAAGCTTCGTAGACTTTGGTAAAAATTGTTTTTCATAATAAAGATTAAGTTAGTTTTTAAATTAAATTTTGGGTTTCATGGTTAAAATTCGATAGGCCTCCTTTCTGATAATGGTTAATAAATGATTTAAAGAATTTAAATAGGTTTAATCGTCAAACAAATCTTTAAATAGTACAACGATAGTCTTCATTTCAATCGGAAATAGATGACACATCTTAACTATGCTACACTATTACATACAGTCAAATATGCCCAATACTTACAAGGGAAGCAAACTTTTGGCTGATATTTTTTCATTTTTTTTATTTTAAATAGAAGTATTCCCTTAATACGCCCTCAGGAGGCCTATTTCATCATTTTAATACAATAAAGAAGTAGGCATTGGTCGGCAGAAATAGGGTTTTTGTCGTCATTTTACCTTCTCGTAACAGCGGGGTAACTTCATCGTAATCTTCATGAAACACAAAAGTCCCTTCCTTAGATAATTACAAAAAATGCAAAGAAGATAATTTTGCTTAATTTTGGACTATGTCAACCTTTGACCCAAAATCAATCTTACCTACCCTACCTGAAGATCCAGGAGTGTACCGCTATTTCGATGAAAGCGGCACCATTATCTATATAGGAAAGGCAAAGAATTTAAAGAACCGGGTCAGTTCTTATTTTACGAACACAAAAGGCAAAGACAATAAAACCAGGAGACTCGTCTCGCAGATACGAAAGCTCGAGTTTACCATTGTTCACTCGGAGTTTGATGCGCTTCTATTAGAAAATACGCTCATCAAACAGTTTCAACCCAAGTACAATATCTTATTAAGAGATGATAAGACTTATCCATTTATCTGCTTGACGCAGGAACGGTTTCCTCGCTTGATTACGGAGCGCAGAATTAATCATGCTATGGGCACTTTTTTTGGGCCTTACGCGAATCCCAAATTAATGAACGCCTTACTCGAGATGTTGCATCAGTTGTACCCCTTACGAACGTGCCACCTGAATTTAAAAGAATCCCACATCGAGGCTGGAAAATACAAGGTTTGTTTGGAGTACCATATTGGAAATTGCAAAGGACCTTGTGAGGGTTTGGAACAGGAGGCGCGCTACCTAGAGTACATTGATCAGGTTTCACAGATTTTAAAAGGAAATTACCAGAAGGCAAAGAGTTTTTTCATCAGCCAAATGCAGGATGCCTCCACTCGCCTTGCTTTTGAACAAGCGCAGGAATGGAAAGAGAAATGGCAATTGTTGGAGAATTTCCAAGCGAAGTCCACGGTGGTCAATCCATCGATCCACGATGTGGATGTATTTTCAATGGTTTCGGACGAGTCTTTGGCCTATATTAATTTCATGAAGGTCATTAATGGAACGATTTTGCAATCGCAGACCTGGGAGGTAAAAAAGAAATTAGAAGAAGACGAGGCAGAATTGTTGACGATGCTCATTTGGGAAAAGCGTGATCAGTTCCAAAGTAAGGCCAAAGAAATCATTACGAACATTCCTATGTCCATCGAATTCGAGGGGGCAAGAAATACACTGCCGAGTCAAGGCGACAAGCGAAAATTACTGGATATGTCATTAAAAAATGTCCTGTACTTTAGAAAAGAGAAAGCGGATCGCAAAGCAGCGGAAGAAAGTGGCGGCGATCGCAAGATGCGCGTCATGATCAAGCTGAAAAATGATTTGCGGCTGAATGATTTACCAAAACACATCGAATGCTTCGATAACTCAAACTTACAAGGTACGAACCCGGTCTCTGCCATGGTTTGTTTCAAGAATTCCCTTCCTTCGAAAAAAGACTACCGCATCTTCACTCCTAAAACGGTAGAAGGCCCAGATGATTTTGCCACCATGTATGAGGTAATTAGTCGACGTTATACACGTTTGCTGGAAGAAGAAGCTGAATTACCGGATTTGATTATCGTCGATGGAGGAAAGGGACAATTGAGTTCGGCTTGTGATGCCTTAAAGGCGATCGGATTATATGGCCAAATTCCCATCATCGGTATCGCGAAGCGCTTAGAGGAAATTTATTTCCCGGAGGATAGTTTGCCCTTATATATCGATAAAAAATCAGAGTCCTTGAAACTCATTCAGCAGTTAAGGGATGAGGCACACCGTTTTGGGATTACAGCACACAGAAATAAGCGCAGCAAACACTTTATTGTTTCGCAATTAGAGACCATGGAGGGAATCGGGAAATTGACGGCCGCGAAGTTGTTGAAAGCTTTTGGGACGGTGGCGCAATTGAAGGAGGCCTCAGAAGAGGATTTGGCCAAAGTCCTAGGCAAAATGAAAGCCCTCAAATTCAAAAAGCAATTAGAAAACCTCTAGGTATTAGTATTCAGACTTGAATTGATCTACATCGATGGCGCGGAAGTGGCGGTAAACTTGCAAAATAATCGCCAGCGCAATCGCCATTTCGCAAACGCCTACCACCAATACGAAAATACTGAGATACAGCCCTTGCAGCGATGGATCATTTTTCGAAAAAGCGACTAAATTCAGATTAGCTGCATTTAAAATCAATTCGATGCCCATTAACACAAATATTGTATTCTTCTTTAATAGCAAAATCGTTACACCTATTGCAAACAAAAACGCAGACACCCACAAGAAATAGATTACCGGAATATCAGTCATGGTTCTTCGCTACAAAAGTGGCACCTATCAAGGCAATCAATAAAAAGACTCCTGCTAATTCGAAAGGGAATGCATATTCCGTCAATAAGCCTAGCCCTATTTGCCGTAATTTTGAATCCCCTGTTAACGGCAATTGCTTCATCCATGGCCCTTTGGTAAACAACCAAAAAAGACCTAAAAAAGAAGACAATCCGATCGATAGTGGCAATAAACGACTCGATTCACGCGTCATTAAATGGTTCTTCCCAGTGGATGGCTCTGTTTGATTCGTTAACATGATCCCAAATAGAATCAAAATCAATACTCCACCCACGTACACCAATAGATGGGCCACCGCTAAAACGTCTGCATAAGCTAAGACATACAATCCGGCTAATCCTAGCATCGTAAGGAACATCGCTAATGCGGCATGCAGTAAATTCTTCGTCCACAACATGGACAAAGCGCTTCCACAAGTCAAGAAAGCTAACACCAAGAAAGCGAGAACTAATGGACTCATTCGGCGTCGGGTTTGGGCTTTGGTTTGAAACTAGGCTTAAAGGCCGGCTTGAAAGCCGGTTTAGGAACTGCTGGCTTTTCTTCAGCCGTTCCTTCTGTCGTATTCGGGCTTGAGACTTCGGCAGGAGCTGCCGTTTTCGCTGCTTCTTTTGCCGCTTCCTTTTCTGCGACAAATTGCTCGTACAAGGCGCGTTTCTCTTCCGCCTGTTCGGGTGTCAAATTCGCGAAAGCAAAATTGTGTTCCTTCACGTCAAAGACCGAAAAGTCGTATTCTGAGGTCATCGTCAAACATTCCGTAGGACAGACCGTCGTACATAAACCACAGAAGCAGCATTTCGACATATCAATGTCAAACTTTGCCGCATATAAACGAATGGGCGAACCATCTGAAGCAGTCCCCACTAAACCCGTCGCTTTGATGGGATCAATTTCAATACAATCGACTGGACAGACTTTTACACATTTGTCGCAGACGATACAATCGTCCATTTCATTATGCAATTGGTAGCGACCATTTACGGGCGTGGGAATTTGTTGCTGAGGGTATTGTAAAGTGACAATACCTGCATTTTGATTAAAATAATCAGGGTCTTGGATATTTTGGATAGTCCGCTGACGACGAGCTGCCCAGGTATGCTTCCACGTCAAAGCCATTCCTTTTCGTGTGCTTTGAATTCCTTCCCATAAAGCCTGAAAATATGCTTTCATCTTAGAAGTAAATCGCTGGATAAGTCGATGGATCCGATTCCCGCATTATTTCATATACAGCATCTACTACATTTTCGACATTGGGCTTAGAGAAATAATCACCATCCGAGCTGTAAGCTGGTCGATGAGCTGTTGCGGCAATACAAACGGCCGGACTTTCTAACCAAGTAAAGGCCCCTTGTTTATCTACTACTTCTTGCATCATATAAGCAGATGCTCCGCCCGGCATATCTTCGTCTGCAAAAATGACACGGTGCGTCTTTTGAATCGAAGCTAAAATGCTGTGGTGGCGGTCGAATGGCAACAAGGTTTGCACATCTATCACTTCAACTGAAATGCCTAATCCAGCTAATGTCTCTGCTGCTTCCATCACAATTCGGCACATGGAACCATAGGTCACTACGGTAATGTCTGTGCCTTCTCGTAGTATTTCTGGGATGCCTAGCGGCACCTCGATTTCTGTTAAATTAGACGGCATTGGCTCTTTCAAGCGATACCCGTTCAAACATTCAATCACAATACCTGGATCATCCCCTTTTAACAAGGTGCGGTACATCCCAGCGGCTTGTGTCATGTTACGAGGTACGCAGAAATGTACGCCGCGTAAACCGTTGATTAAAACAGCCATAGGGCTTCCAGAATGCCATATACCCTCTAAACGATGACCCCTCGTACGAAGAATCATGGGCGCTTTTTGTCCTCCTGCTGTACGGTAATGTAAACAAGCCCAGTCATCGGATAAAACCGGGAATGGGTAAAATATGTAATCCAAATATTGAATTTCAACAATCGGTCGCAAACCACGCATAGAGGCACCTATTCCTTGTCCCACAATGCTCACTTCGCGAATACCTGTATCTGTTACTTTTAATGGCCCAAATTTATCTTGTAAGCCCGCTAAGGTTTGATTCACATCGCCAATTTTCCCTACGTCTTCTCCTAGGATAAATACACGTGGATCTTCTAGAAACTGAGAAAATGCCTTATTCAGAATCTCCCTTCCGTCCACTAGTGCGGGTTCTTTTTCGTAGCTTGGCTTAATTCCTGGAATCAATAGTGGGGATTCGTCTGATTCACTTAGTTGATGCGAACTAAAGCGTCTGCGGTTCAACTTCTCAAGATCATCTAACCACTTGCGCAATAATTTAACTGCTGGCCCCTGGTAGAATCGGAAAGCGCGCAAAGTCTTGCGACCTGCCCGAACCAAATCACTAAAAATAGGATAAGGTAAGGCATTCAATTCATCTATAATCGGTTGCAATAAACTCGGCTCGTTGGTGGATTCAAGCAAATTCTTTGCAATGCGCAAGAACCCTTTTTTATCCACCTCCACAGAGGACATATAGGCCGCAAATGCCTCTTTTTGATACTTTCTGGCTAAAGCAGTCGACTCTTCGTCGATGGCTTTTAATTGCTCTTCTGAAGCGATGTTTTGGGATAAAACCCATTTCCGAAACAATACATTACAATCTGCCTCTAATTCCCAGGCCAAACGCTCCGCTGACTTATATCGCTCATGCGAACCGGAAGCGGAGTGCCCTTGTGGCTGCGTACATTCGACTACGTGAACGAGGCAAGGCACGAAGTCTTTTCGAGCTAGATCAGCCGCCTTTTGATAGGCTGACACTAAACCTGGATAATCCCAGGCTTTTACCTGTATAATTTCTAATCCTTTCTCTTGCTCATTGCGTTGATAACCCGCTAATGCCTTCGAAATAGATGATTTTGTCGTTTGAAATTCAATCGGAACGGAAATACCATAGCCATCGTCCCAAACCGAAAAAACGATCGGAATCTGCAAAACACCAGCGGCATTTATGCATTCCAAAAACATTCCTTCTGAAGTAGAGGCATCTCCAATCGTGGTAAAACAAACTTCTTGTCCTTTTTTAGAGAAAAGGGCCTCATATTCGTGTAAATCCGCTCTCTCGCGGTACATCTTGGAGGCATAGGCAATACCCAAAGCACGTGGTATTTGGCCTGCAGTGGACGATATTCCAGCCACCGTATTGTAGCGAGAAGTCTGATCAAGCCATTTTCCCTCTTCATCTAACCAGCGTGTGGCATGGTGATTATTCATCTGACGCCCACCTGAATGCGGGTCAAATTGAATATCTGGATGTCCGTATAACTGAGCAAAATACTGCGGCCAAGTTAAATCTCCTATGGCGGCACCGATGGTTTGATCCCTGTAATAACCTGAAATATAGTCTCCAGGACGCATAGAACGCGCTAAAGCAATTTGGCATAACTCTTTTCCATCCCCATAAATTCCAAACTTCGCCCGGCCAGAAAACACCTCTTTACGCACTAAAAGACTACAAGCACGGCTGATAGCAGCTAGGCGATAGTCCTCGAGCACAGCAGCAGGATCGATGGAAAGCTTAGGATTAGAAAATGTAAATGAATTCAAATGCTTTGTCTTATTAAACACGTAAAAATACAACAAAATCCTCGGCGTCCAAACAGAATCAGGACAAGAAACTTGCCGGAATCTGTATTTGTTTATAGATTTGGACTATACATAAAACCAAGAAAATTAGACATGAAAAAATTAATCGCCTTATTTGCGCTTGTTTTAGGCTTTGCCTTCTCTTCAAATGCGCAAGGTGCTTTGAAATTCAAACAAGAAAAGCACGATTTTGGAACAATCACTGAAGGAACGGTAGCAACTTATAGCTTCGAATTCACGAATACAGGAAAAACACCGGTCGTTATCTCTAATGTACAACCTTCTTGTGGTTGCACGACTCCTGATTGGACAAGAGAGCCGATCATGCCAGGCAAAACCGGTAAAGTAACCGCTTCGTTTAATTCAGCAGGCCGTCCAGGTAACTTCAATAAAACCGTGACAGTGATCAATAACGGTGAAGTTTCTCAAATTATTTTAGCGATTCAAGGAAGCGTAGCTGCCAAGAAATAAGCGAAAAGATTTTAGACATAAAAAAGCTCTCTGTTCATCGCAGAGAGCTTTTTTTATTAGTCGTGATTCTTAAGACCTTCCTTTTCTCTCAGACCATTAATCCATCCGGCGATCTTCAGGACATCGGCCTTAGGCACATGACTCATGGGCGCCATCTCCGTTGCAAAATCTGGCCAGTTTTGGGGATTGGGCTTATAAACCAGGGCCAAAATCTGTTGATTCGAGTAATTCCGCTTCGCAATTTCCGTGAAAGCAGGTCCCACTATTTTGCTATCTTTTGCATGGCATGCGGAGCAGGTATGCTTTTTTAATAAGCCTGTGATTTCCAACTCATTCGAAACCGGTTTTTTCGTTTTCACTACTGCAATTTTAGGCATTTCAGCCATAGGCGCCGCAGCCACCAAGGCTGGTCCAGCTGGAATTTCATTCAACGTATAATAGGCCGTTTCATGCAATAAAGGCTCTCCTTTTTCGTTTAGTACACCTTTTAAAGTGAATTCATGAATAAAAAATTGGCGAATTCCATCGATCGAAAGACGAACCTTCTTGCGATCTGCTGATACTTCCACCCCTTTGATCTTCAAATCTTTCAATTCGATGATAGGGCTGCCATATTGGTGTTGGTATTTGTAAATATAGGACCGGATGGCATAAGAAGCTGCTTTTTTGACTGAACTCACATCCACAGGCTGCGTAAAGCTAAACTCGAAGCCGTCAGATTTCGCCTTGATCATATCGATTTCGAAAGGCATATTTCCATTCCAAAACAAGCGCTGTAAGCCAAATTCATCCTTTCCCGTACTTCCCCAGCCGCGTGACGTCATTCCCACGAACATACTGCCATCTAGGCCAAAACGTTCGCGCAAAATACCCGATTGAAATCCTTCACGGTAATTAATGGCAAAACCTTGGTAAACCCCATTCACTTTCTCTAGGCCCATGCGCATTACTTTGGACTGACCTTGATCAGCTACAAAATACTGACCAGGAAAGGGACTAAATTTCCCTTTCGTTGTGTCTTGTAAAACGTCCGATGTAGAGATACCCATAATGGCATGCGGAAACCAAACAGCAGGCAATTTAATTTTAGGATTTTTCTTTGCTGCCTCGAACATAGGCGAACCATTATCTTGAATTTCTTCAAGGCTCAATTTCAAAGGGCTATTCGGTTCTTTGGTCCACTTCAAACCGCCTGGATTACCGGCAAAATCACCTTTCGCCAAATGTGTCACGCGACCTGAGCCCACCCAATCGCCTTGGTTTTCACCATAGAACAGGTCTCCTTCTTCATTAAAACTGTAACCCGCTGGAGAACGTAAGCCGCCCGCAAAAGGCTCCAATTTACCGTCTGGACTGATTTTCACAAACCAACCGCGCCATTTGGCAAACTTTCCTTCTCCAAAACCCACCCAAGCTAAATTCAAACTCACCCACATATCCCCCTGCTTATCAAACACAGGACCATAGGTATATTCGTGGTAATTGCCAGACAAATCAAACGTATAAATCGGCTCATATAAATCCGCTACTCCATCGCGATCCGTATCTGAAATCTTTGTCAACTCCCCGCGTTGTGAACAATAAAAGGCACCATCCTTGTAAGCAAGACCTAAAACCTCGTGCAAACCGCTCGCAAAACGACGGTAATACGTTTGGTGACTGGTTTTTTGGTATGGGTTTTCCACAATCCAAATCTCCCCTCTTCGCGTACTCACCGCCAAACGACCGTCAGGCATCGTAGCAAGGCCACCCACTTCTAGGTAGATCTCTTGGGGGATAGGAAGCGTCTTTATTTCATAATAATCTTGTTCCTTTTTAGGAGTCGATTTTGTTTGCGCAAAGGCGCCCAAAGCCACCGAAAACAATAAAACTAAAGCTGTATATTTTTTCATTTTTACCAAATCAAGTCATAAGTGAATTGTGTTCCAGAAAAGGGCACTCGAATCTGTTGTGGACCAGATGCCGTTTTCAATAATTCAGCAGCGGCACCCTTCCATTCGATAAAGTTACCCGGCTGCGAAGCGAGGCCATTTTGCAAAATGGACAAATGATAACCTGTGGCTAAAACGGCCTCCACATCAGTCTTTTGCGGACTTGCACCGATCAGGGTCAAGCTACGTTTTAAACCATTTCCTGACGGCTGAATACGATCTTCTACTCGCAAATGCGCTGCCGTCCACTCGTACATAAAAATGGGACGCCCTGCCTCTAGGCGATACCCTTTGTAGACTAAATCCGTCGAATCCATTTGTGCTTGATGGGCCAAAACCAAGGGGAATTTACCATCTTGCACCACCGTTAAACCCAATGGTTCAGAAGTTTGAGGCTCTCCACGGTTATCCCACATTTGAGTAGCATCAAGGAATTTTCCGCGCCAAACCTGAAGAATAGCTCCCTGTTTCAAGTCATAAGAATAATGAACCCCAGCTGGATCACCCACCTGAATCACATGCGTCTTTTTCTTCCCTAAATGGAAAGCAAAGGAACGTTGCAATACCGGTTCAGCATTCGCCTTCACTTCAATAAGTCTCACGGCATCTGGATCTAAAAGGGATGTTCTTTCGTGAAGAGCAACCAATCGAGAACCGATACGTTTCACGTTTAAGCCCAGTGCTTTAGGTCCCCATGGAAAATCCTTTATGTGAATGATCTCCAATGAATGTTTGCCCGCTTTCAAGAATGCAGAGGCTGGCACCATTTCATTAAACCAATGTGCCCCTTGATTTAGGACCTTTCCATCTATTTTTAATTCCCCAGAACCTGTCCAATACGTTTGGAATTCGTATTGATCATCTTCTGGAATCGTCAATTCCGCCTTGTAATGAATTAGATAATCATTATTCACCGGTATAACACGATATGTTAGGGCCGGTATTTTCCCTGAGGAAACGGGCTTCGTCGAGGGAATGATGGGTTCTGTGAATTTGCCCGTATAATAATCGTATGTCACCTCGCCTAGGGAAGCGCTTGGTTTTTCATAGGTTTCAAAACGAAGGTTTCTAAAGGCTACCGGACCATGATCACCTTGGATTAAGAAAGGCCCAAAGGGTGCTTCTTTATCAAAAATCGCCCCCCGAGTCATCCCCGAAACTTCGATATTCTCTTGCACTAAAATGCCATTCAACATCACTTTTTTAAAGATGGCATTGGCTATTTTTTTCCCATTGGCATCAAAACGAGGTGCTTGAAAATCTACTTCTAAGGTCTGCCATAAGCCGGGAGCTTTGCTGGCGTTTTGACGCGGGGCATATCCTTCGTAACCTTCGTTCCCTTTTCCACGAGACTCATCCCAACGCTCATAAATACCTCCACAATCATTGTATTTCACTGTTTTTTTGCCCCATGAATCGTATAATTGCACTTCATAACGGCCCTGTAAATAGATGCCTGAATTCATCCCCTTTGGCAACATAAAATCCACCAAAATTCGAATGTCACCATGTTGCATTTTGGACTTCAAATCGTCTGAACGGTGGTATTTTCCGTTTCTTAGGGTGTTTACTAGTACACCTTTTCCTGGACTTACTTGAAACAAGGTGTCTGAATAATGGGCAAAAACGGCTTGCTCAATCGTCCAGTTCTTACTGGGCTGATCAAAAGCCGATAAATCCGTTAATGGAATCGATTGCTGTGCCCAACCTAAAAAAGGGGTGGCGAGCAGCAATGAAAAGAGCAATTTCTTCATGGTTAACAATAGGTTTGATCAAATCTAGCCATAATCATTTAGCCTATTCATCGGCACAATCAGGACAGTGGTAGAAATTTTAATGGAAATATAAGGAAGATTCTCTTAATTTGAGTTCGCTGAAGACAAAAAGCAAAATAAAACCCAATGATACATCAGACGTTTAAATTCAGGAACCTGTTATTGCACCTGTTTTTTTGGGCTTTCCTGATTGCGTTGCCCATCTTGTTAGTACCAAATTCGAATTCCAATAACCCGGAGGAAATTCGACGTTCGTATTTTTGGATCTTTTACATGACCAGTTTTACGGTCATTAACATTCCCTTCTTTTATTTAAATACAGAAGTCTTGCTCCCTAAATTACTAAGGGCCAAAGGGGTCATTATCTACCTCTTAACCTTAATAGGAGCCATCGTATTTATGCTTTGGGTCCATGAGGAGCTGTTTCATTGGGCTTATACTCATTTCTTTCCTGGTAATCATTCCGGAGGAGGGGGCGGAGGCCCTAAAAAAGGCGCCATGATGCGCACGATTTTCCAGTTATTGTTTTTTGCTGCCATAGGAACTTCCTACCGATTGATTTCTGATCGAATGAAAGAGGATGAGGAAATAAAAGAACAAGAAAACGAACGCTTAAAATCAGAACTTTCCTTTTTACGCTCGCAGATTAGTCCTCATTTTATGTTCAATGTGTTAAACAGCGTGGTTTCTTTATCTCGCAGAAAGCCCGAGATGGTGGAACCTGTGGTCATAAAATTATCCGAGTTAATGCGCTACATGATTTATGAAACAAACGATTCTATCGTACCCATCAGCAAGGAATTAGTGTATTTAGAGAGCTATATAGATTTACAGAAAATTCGATTTGGGAGTGATATACAAATTGACTTCAAACACGAATTAGGGCCAAAATCAAGCCATATTGAACCGATGTTATTGATCCCTTTTGTAGAAAATGCCTTTAAACATGGGGTTGGTTTCATTGAAAATCCAACCATTGAAATCGAGTTAAAAGATTCTGCTACGGAATTGTATTTCCGAGTGGCTAACAAGAAAGGTGTGAATATGAATGAGACCAAAGATGAGAGCTCAGGCATTGGTTTAGCGAATGTAAAACGTCGTTTGGAATTACTTTATCCTACGAATCACCGATTAATCGTTCAAGATTCTGGCACCACATTTACCATTATCCTTACCATTCAACACTTATAATATGTCTGAAGAAAATTTAGTCGAAATCCCGGGGACGATTTTGAAATGCATGGCGGTGGATGATGAGAGCTTGGCCTTGGACTTGGTGGAAGATAATATATCTAAAGTTCCTTTCTTGCAAATGGTGAAGCGTTGTCGAAATGCGATGGAGGCCGTGGAATATTTAGAGAACAATCCGGTGGACTTGTTATTTCTAGACATCCAAATGCCCGGCATGACAGGGCTACAATTTTTAGAGAGTTTGACCACAAAACCTATGGTCATTTTCGTCACTGCATACCAACAATACGCACTTGACGGATTTAACCTCGATGTCATTGACTATGTCTTAAAACCCATCAATTTCGAGCGTTTTTTAAAGGCAAGCCACAAAGCCTTAGATTATTATAAATCGAAACAAATCCTCAACAAACCTGCTGAGGCACCTAAATTAGAGTTCATTTTTATTCATGCTGACTATTCCTTAATGAAAATCATGCTAGAAGACATACTCTACATTGAAGGCCTAAAGGACTATATTAAAATCCACCTAAGAACCCAAAAATTTCCTGTCGTTTGCCGCATGACCATGAAGGCCATCGAGGAAAAATTACCTTCCACAGATTTCGTTCGAGTACACAAATCGTTCATCGTTTCACTCGGTAAAATGGAATCCATTCGAAGTCAAAAAATTAAAATTGGAGAGAACCACATTCCTATTAGCGAAAGTTATTCTGAGCATTTTTATCAAATCATCGGCTATCAAAAGCAATAAATTGTAACTTTGAGAATTGACTTAACATTGAAACATGTCCATTCTTAAAAAATTAGCTGGCGAAACCCTTTCATATGGATTCAGTACCATCCTGGGGCGCTCGCTGAATTTTTTATTGGTTTTCATCCATACCTCCGCCTTTTTACCGGCTGAACTAGGCGTTAATGTCAAACTCTATGGATATGTCGCCATTGCCAATATCATCTACACTTACGGCATGGAAACGGCTTATTTCCGCTACGCGAAAGAAGCTCCTGAACGTTACTATAATATTATTTTAACCGCCATTATACTGACATCAGGATTGTTTACGCTGGGTTTATTCCTGTTCGCAGATCCCTTAATGACAACGCTGGGTTATGAAGGGAAAGGGCAATTTATGCGTTGGTTAGCCTTGATTTTAGCCATCGATGCGGTCACCGCTATTCCCTTTGCTAGACTTCGATTAGAACGGAAAATTCAATTATTTGTAAAAGCCAAAATTGTTTCGATCCTCATTAATGTGGGATTGAATCTTTTCTTTTTGGTGCTTTTGAAACCCATGCACGAGGGCCATTGGGGGCCGGCTTTTTTACAACAACTGTATTTCCCTAGCATTGGAGCAGGCTATATTTTCCTAGCTAATCTACTAGCAAATGCCAGCTTATTCTATTGGCTTCGCTCCTCTTTTGCCGATTTTAAATGGACCTGGGATGCAGCCGAAATCAAGAAATTATGGGTATATGCTTACCCTATTATGTTCATGAGTTTAGCGGCAATGTTCAATTTAATGTTTGATCGTTTGCTACTCGAAGAATTTCTACCCACAGGCTTTTATGCTGGTAGAAGTGCGGAAGATGCATTAGGCATCTATGGCAATTGTTACAAGCTTTCGGTGTTTATGAGCTTGGCCATCCAGGCCTTTAAATATGCTGCAGAACCTTTCTTTTTAGGTTCAAAATCCGCCGAAAACAGCCAATCCAATTTAGCCCTCGTTAGCCATTGGTTTGTGATTGTTTGCCTGATTCTTTGGGTAGGTGTGAGTTCGAATTTATTTTGGATTCAAGGCATATTTTTACGTCAATCCATCTATTGGGAAGGCATAGGCGTGGTGCCTGTATTGCTTTTGGCCAACTTATTTCTAGGAGTATATTACACACAATCAGTTTGGTTTAAAAAGACCAATAGAACCTACATGGGAACGGTTATAACCGTTACAGGATTAGCGGTTACACTCGTGGGTAATATCGTGTTTATCCCTGTTTATGGTTACATGGCATGTGCTTACTCTTTCTTAGCCTCCGCGATGGTGATGACCTTGCTGTGTTATATTGGGGGCCAAAAATATGACCCCGCGCCCTACCGCTGGATGGCGGCCATCGTCTATATTAGCTTAGGGGTACTTGCCATTCAATCTGGGTCGTTTTTAGCCAGTTTAGAAATCCCTTTAATCATCAGCCAAAACATCGGATTTATTTGTATTTTGGCCTATATTTTGTTCCAAGAATTCTCCTGGAAAAACGGAAAACCCATGTTAGCACTGAAATGAAAAGTGAACTAAAAATGCAATACCTAAACCTCAAGCTGAAAATCAGCGGGATGGTAGCGCGTTTACACGAATTTCAAGGCACTCTTGTTCAAAAGCAAGCGGAAATAGAAGATCTCCAGCAAAAACTCTCTCTAAAATCAGAGGAACTAGCAAAAAGCCAAAGACGCCTAAAAGAATTGGAGAAAAACTTTAAAAAATCAGATAATTTCGCTAAAATTGTAGCTAGTACAGATAACACAGCAGTTCCCTCCGCTGAGTTGAAACAAAAGTTAGAAGAATATATTACAAAAATAGATCATTGCATTGACCAATTACGCAATCCATGAGTCCTAAAATCCCTTGCAATCTACTAGTAGGCATACAAAGTATCGCCTTGAGGGTTAGTCCGGGCGAAGAGGCTTACGTACGAAATGCAGCATCATTAGTGAACAAACTCGTTCGTTATTACGAACAGCAAACAAATAGTTCAGATCCCGCAGCCGTGATGGCGATGGTGGCACTTGATTTAGCCATGTGTGGTTTGAAATTTGACGCAGAACACAATTCACTCCAGGACGATGTGCTGGAAGAAAACAATGAATTGTTATCTCTAGCGGCGGAGTTCACAGTATAATTTTCCTTTTCTTTCGATTTTTCAGGGGACTAATGTATAAACACACATTCGTTCTATATGTCCACTATATTAACTTTTATTCTCCCTCTTATCGCTGCGGCTGGAGGATTATTTGCCGGAAAAGTATTTTACTCGAAGGTAAATAAAAACATTGAAGGGGATGCCCAACGCAAAGCGGAAGACATCTTAAAAAATGCAGAAATCTCTGCGGAAAACATCAAAAAAGACCGCATGTTAGAAGCGAAGGAAAACTTCTTACGCTTGCGTGCTGAATTCGAAGAAGAATCTCAAAACAAAAAAGGAATCCTTTTAGAAAACGAGCAAAAACTGCGCGAGAAAGAGCGAATCTTAGCTCAACAGGCAGAGCAACAACGCACAGTAGAACAAGAATTACATTCGGCTAAACAAAGCGTTCAAGCAAAAGAAGAAAACTTCCGCAAGAAATTAGAAGAAGTAGAGAAGAAGCGAGAAGAAGCGGAAGTGATGTTAGCTAATCAAATCAGTCAATTAGAAAAAATCGCTGGACTTTCTGCGGATGAGGCGCGCCAACAAATTATGGATGCCCTGAAAGCAGAAGCAGAATCGAAAGCAAGTTCTTTAGTGAAGCAAGCTATCGAAGAAGCGAAATTAACTGCTACGAAAGAGGCGAAAAAAGTGGTCATCGAAACGATCCAGCGTACCGCTGCAGAAAATGCTATTGAAAACTGCGTATCTGTTTTCAACATTGAATCCGATGACATCAAGGGTAAAATTATTGGTCGTGAAGGCCGTAACATCCGTGCGCTAGAAGCGGCGACGGGAGTGGAATTCATCGTGGATGATACGCCGGAGGCAATCATCATCTCTGGTTTCGATCCAGTACGTCGTGAGATTGCACGTTTATCTTTACACCGTTTGGTACAAGATGGTCGTATTCACCCGGCTCGTATCGAAGAGGTCGTAAATAAGACCCGTAAGAACATCGACGATGAGATCATCGAAATTGGAGAAAAGACGGTGATTGACTTAGGCATTCACGGTTTACATCCAGAATTAATTAAGATGGTGGGACGTATGCGTTTCCGTTCTTCTTATGGCCAAAACCTATTGCAACACTCCCGCGAAGTCGCGAAGCTTTGTGCAACGATGGCGGCGGAATTAGGCTTAAATGCTAAACTTGCGAAGCGTGCAGGTCTATTGCATGATATTGGTAAAGTTTGGCATGAAGAACCAGAACTTCCACACGCATTGCTAGGAATGGAACTCGCTCAGAAATACAAAGAGCATCCAGAAGTGTGTAATGCTATCGGCGCTCACCACGACGAATGCGAAATGACATCGATGATCTCTCCGATCATTCAAGTGTGTGATGCGATTTCAGGATCTCGTCCAGGCGCACGTCGTGAGATGATGGAGTCTTACATGAAGCGTTTACGTGATCTAGAAACGTTAGCCACTTCATTCGATGGTGTTCAAAAATGTTATGCTATCCAAGCGGGTCGCGAGTTGCGTATCATGGTTGATTCTGAAAATGTGAGTGACGAAAAGGCTTCGAACTTATCGTTTGACATTTCTCAAAAAATCGAGAAAGAGATGCAATATCCAGGTCAAATCAAAGTAACGGTGATTCGCGAAATGCGCGCGGTGAACTTTGCAAAATAAGATCGGAATCGTGTATATTTATGGCGCCACCCTGCGGGTGGCGCCATTTTTTTTATCTCCTATGATGGAAATTAAAGCTCCCCAAACCGAATCCGAGTGGAAAGCCTATTACGCTTTGCGCTTTTGTGTTTTAAGAGAACCCTGGAATCAACCGCTGGGTTCGGAAGTATTGACCGATGAGAATCAGGCCATTCATGCCATTGCCGTGGAAAATGGAGTCATATTAGGAGTGGCGCGCTTACATGAATCAGGCGACAATCAGGGACAGGTGCGTTGTGTAGCCATCGCAACGGAAGCACAAGGAAAAGGAATCGGAAAAGCAATGATGGCCTATTTGGAAGCGCAAGCCATGGAAAAAGGCTGGACAGAGATCGTTTTAGAGGCGAGAGAAAATGCGGTGCCATTTTATGAGGCGATTGGTTATATGGTAGAAGCGGAATCCTATCTCTTATTTGGCGAAATCCAACATTACCGGATGAAAAAAGCGCTAAACCATTCCGTTTAGCGCCTTCACATTTTCAATCATTCAAATATTAGTGCGTGTGTTCTAAACCTTGCGCACTTGGAATCTGATTAAATTCGATACCTGATTTGCGTGCATCTTTAAAGGCTTCCTTCGGCTTAATGCTTAAGATTTGGAATAATTCCGCATCTGATTTGGTATCTGGATTAGGTGTCGTTAATAAAACATCTCCTGAGAAGATCGAATTAGCACCTGCCATAAAGCAAAAAGCTTGACCTTCATAAGTTAGTTCCAAACGACCCGCTGATAAACGAACTGCTGACTTCGGCATCATGATTCTAGCTGTGGCGATAACGCGCACTAAATCCCAAACAGAAGCCGTCTTTTGGTTCTCAAAAGGTGTTCCTTCCACTGGAACCAAATTGTTCACAGGGACAGATTCTGGATGCTCTGGCAAATTGGCTAGCGTCAAAAGCATTCCTATGCGATCTCCGGCACTTTCGCCCATTCCGATGATTCCACCCGAACACACAGACAATTTCGCTTTACGTACGTTTCCTAGCGTCTCTAAACGATCATCATACGTACGTGTCGAAATTACATCGTCGTAATATTCTTCACTTGTATCAATATTGTGGTTGTAAGCATACAAGCCTGCATCCTTTAGCTTTTGCGCCTGTTCTTCAGATAACATTCCTAAGGTACAGCACACTTCCATTCCTAATGAATTTACCCCTTTTACCATGTCTAATACACGGTCAAAGTCTTTGTTGTCACGCACCTCGCGCCAAGCCGCACCCATGCAGAAACGGGAACTACCATTATCTTTTGCACGATTGGCTGCTTGAATCACCTCCTCATAAGGAAGTAATTTCTGCACCTTTACGTTCGTGTGATAACGGGCTGCTTGTGAACAATAAGAACAATCTTCTGGACAGCCTCCTGTTTTAATCGAAAGCAAAGTAGAAATTTGCACCTCATTAGGGTCAAAATTCTCCCGATGCACAGTCGCAGCCTGATAAACCAAATCCAAGAAAGGTTGGTTGTATATTTTTTCTACCTCTTCACGAGTCCAATTATTACGTACCATATAGCTTTATTTCTATTCAAATTCCATTAAATAAGGCATCATTGCTAAGAAGCCTTCTCTTTTTTTCCAACGATTCACTTCTAATACCGAAGCAGACCACGGGATATTTTTTGCTAACAAGCGTTCTGACATCGAAGTCTCCGAAGTGGCTGAATTCAACAATTCGTCGATAAATGATTTTGCTTTAGGATAAACTGACACTTTATAGCTTGCTGGTTTTAATTTTGCCTTAGAGGCTGCCATCTCAATGGCCTTATCCAAACCACCTAATTCATCTACTAAACCAATTTGCTTTGCTTGTGCACCTGTCCAAACTCGACCACCTGCTAAAGACTGCAAACGCTGCAAGGTCATCTTACGCCCTGCCGCTGCCTTTGTAGTAAATGAAAGGTATCCTTTGTTTACTGAATTTTGCACGACTGATTTTTGGAAATCCGTCAAGGCTCCCGCAGAGGTCATAAAATTCGAATTCGCATGCGTATTCACATGATCTTGCGTAATACCTAAGGTATTTTTCAGGAAATTATCCACATTAAACCAAGCCGCAAATATCCCAATCGAGCCTGTTATCGTTGTGGGCTGCGCCACGATCAAATCGGTCCCCATCGCCATATAATAGCCTCCCGAGGCTGCATAATTAGACATAGAGGCAATGATAGGTTTCACCTTTTTAGTCAATTCAATCTCACGCCACATAATATCAGAGGCTAAAGAAGAACCGCCTGGTGAATCAATGCGAAGCACAATCGCTTTGACCGATTTACTCTCACGCAATTTCTTTAATTCTTTGACAAAATCATCTGATCCAATATTCCCTTCACTCGCTTTCGTTCCAGAGATCTCTCCTTCTGCGACTAAAACAGCAATGCGGTCTTTCCCTTCCACTTCCTCAATCGGATTTTTAGACTTCAAATAATTATTCAAAGACACGTAAATCACTTTTTCCTTCTCGCCTGAAGCCTTCTTCAATAAAGACTCAAACTCATCCCAATAGCCTTGCTTTATCATCCCTAATTTCTCAGCAGAAGAGGGCTCAAAAGCCTGCAAACTGTCTGCAATCAAATCCAATTTACGTACTGGGATGTTTTTAGAACGGGCAATTTTATCAAACACATAGGTGTTAATGGATTGCAAGAACGAAGAAGTCTGCGCCTTGTTTTCCTCGCTCATATCCTCTCGGATGAAAGGTTCGACCGCTGATTTATAGGTACCAACACGGAAAACCAAAGGTTCAATCTCTAATTTATCCAGCGCCTTCTTAAAGAAAGTATATTGAACACTGATACCATTAAAATCCAATAAACCATTCGGGTTTAAATAGGTCTTATCTGCCACAGATGAAATATAATACCCTTTCTCAGTGTAAGAATTAGCATAGGCATAAACGAACTTACCTGATTTTTGAAATTTTTGAATGGCCTCGCGAATCTCTGAAAGTTGTGCATATCCAGCGATTGGAAAGCTAGCATCTAAGTAAATACCCTTGATTTTGGGATCCACTTTGGCCCGCTCTAAAGCAGACAACACTTGAATCAATCCCAAATTTTCCGGAGGGGCAAAATACATATCCGTCAGAGCCGAGAATGGATTTTCCTCCGTTGTGGCATTTTCCACGATAGGTCGATTTAAATCCAGTTTTAGAACTGAATGATCTTTCAAATCATAGACCTCATCTGAACTACCCATAGCAGCACCTACGCCAGCCAAAAGTAATAAGGAGACGATCGCAAACAAAAAAAGTCCAACAACAGTCGCTAACGTATACTTGACAAATTGCCACATAGCTTTACATTTTACGAGTTTCTAACCAAAGTTTTTTCGGTAATCCTCACGTGCCTGGCGAATTACTTCGAACGCCACCTCGCGACCATAAATATCATCAATATCTACGGCATTAGACGTTGTTTCGCCTGGTAACATTTTGTAGGTCCAGAAATAGTGTCTCAAACGTTCCACGATGTCTTTAGGCGCATCAGCAATGTCCTTCCATTTTCCATAAATGGGATCATCCTTCAATACCGCAATAATTTTATCATCCGCCTCACCCTTATCAATCATTCGAATTCCACCAATCGGAATCGCTTGACATAAAATATCTCCATGCGTGATCGCACGCTCTGAAAGCACTAAAATATCCAATGGATCCCCATCGCCACGCTCAATGTCTTTGCCAGAATATTTACGCGCTAATTCCGCGATTCCATCCGAACAATAGGTTTGCGGCAAAAAGCCATATAAGGCAGGTACAATATTGGAGAATTTCTGCGGGCGATCGATCTTCAGATAACCCGTTTGCTTATCTATTTCGTATTTCACTGTATCCGTAGGTACAATTTCAATAAATGCGGTCACTAATTCAGGCATTTGGTCACCAATTTGTACGCCATGCCAAGGATGTGCCTTAAAGAAGTTTCTATTCATAATCTTTTTATTAAATCTAACTTAGGTTAAAAATCCCTGCAAATTACGAAAAACAAAGGATAAATTCTGCTAAATTTGTTGTTTGCATTGTGCTAATAGATATGATTTATCCAATTATTCCCTACGGGGACCCTGTTTTAAGAAAAGTGGCAGCTCCTATTGCCTTAGGAAGCATCGATTTAATCAAATTATCGGAAGATATGTTTGAAACCATGTACGCTGCCAGTGGCGTTGGTTTAGCAGCGCCGCAAATTGGTATGGACATTCGCCTATTTGTGGTAGATGGTCGTCCCATGAATGAGGGAGAAAAAGATGAAGATATCGATGAATCGTTAATTGGATTCAAGAAAGTGTTTGTCAATCCAACGATTTTGGAAGAAACAGGAGATGAATGGGGATTTGAAGAAGGTTGCCTTTCTATTCCAGGAATTCGCGGAGAGGTATACCGTCCAGAATACGTAAAAATCCACTATTGGACGGAGCAAGGAGAAGAAAGAACAGACATTTTCGAAAGTTTAGCTGCACGCATTATTCAGCATGAATACGATCATATCGAAGGAATTTTATTCACGGATCATTTGAATCCCGTGAAAAAGCGCCTTATCAAAAATAAGTTAAGTGATATCACGCGAGGTAAAGTTTCCGTGGATTACAAAATGAAACTTACCCGTTAATTAGACAGATGAAAATTTCCCTTAATTGGTTACGCGATTTTATTGATATTTCGAAGCTTCCTACACAAGGCAGCCCAGAAGAATTAGACGTTTTATTAACAAATACCGGACTAGAAGTGGAAGGCATTGAGCCACACGATAAAATTCCTGGTGGATTAAAAGGCTTTGTCGTAGGCGAAGTTTTAACCTGCGAAAAATTCGAGGTAAAAGAAAAAACCTTAAGCCTAACGACCGTCGATGCGGGTTTAGATGAAATCTTAACCATCGTTTGTGGTGCAGCCAATGTAGCAGCGGGCCAAAAAGTAATTGTTGCCATTCCTGGCACTCAATTGTACGACAAAGAGGGAAAAGAATTATTCAAAATCGAAAAACGTAAGGTATACGGTCAACCATCAGAAGGGATGATTTGTGCGGAAGACGAAATCGGCATTGGAACCTCACATGATGGAATTTTAGTCTTAGACACACAGGTTCCTAATGGAACTCCGGCGGCAAAATTCTTCGATATTGCAGGAGATTTAGTACTTGAAATTGGTTTAACGCCAAACCGCGCGGACGCAGCTTCTCACTGGGGCGTGGCACGCGATATTCGCGCCGTTACTGGATTTCCGATTCAATTACCCTCCCCTGCCTTAGTGATTGAAAGCAATGCACATCCTATCGCCGTAGTAGTGAAAGATGCCGGTTGCGACCGTTTCTGCGGAATGACCATTGATGGCATTAAAGTGGCTCCTTCACCCGCTTGGTTACAAGAGCGATTGTCAGCCATCGGATTACGTCCGATTAACAATGTGGTGGATATTACGAATTTCATTTGCCACGGCTTAGGACAGCCAATGCATGCGTATGATTGGAATGAAATCAAAGGCGGTCAATTAATCGTAGATACCTTAGCGGCAGGAACTACTTTCAAAACCTTAGACGGCATTGAGCGCAAATTAACCGGTGAAGAATTGATGATCTGTGATGCATCAGGCGCCATCGGCATGGCCGGTGTGATGGGCGGAGAAGATTCAGGTATCAAGGACAGTACAACCCGCGTATTCTTAGAAGTGGCTCACTTTAAGCCAGAACGCATCCGTAAAGCAAGCCAGATTCATGGCCTTAAAACCGATGCTTCATTCCGTTTTGAGCGTGGCACGGATATTCAAGCTAAATTATTCGCATTAGAATACGCAGCCCAATTAATTCAAGAATTAGCAGGCGGAAAAATTACTTCTGAGCCTTTTGATTATTATCCAACACCGGTTTCCTTAGTGGAGATTCCAGTTAGTGTCAACCGCGTTCAGCAATACATCGGTATTGCACTAGCGGCAGAACGAATTAAAGAAATTTTGACACTGTTGGATTTCACGATCAAAGCAGATCAAGGCGATGAATTCATCGCTGTCTCACCCGCTTACCGTGTCGATGTGACGAGAGAAGCGGATATCATTGAGGAGATATTACGTATCCACGGTTTGGACAACATCCCATTGTCAGATCATTTGAGTGCTAATTTCATTTCGGAATTCCCCTTGTTGGACAAAGAGCGTGTGCAGTTGAATGTATCGCAGATTTTGACGGCCAAAGGTTTCCAAGAAATCATCACTAACTCCCTAACGAAGGCCGACGCGCATGCAGCCATCGAAAAGGATTTAACTTTTGAAACGGTTGAAATCTTAAACCGTCTTTCGGAAGATTTAGGTGTGATGAGACAACATATGTCTTTTGCCGGATTAGAAGTCTTAGCGCACAATATTAACCGCCGTCAAAAAGATTTGAAAGTTTTCGAATTTGGCAAAACCTATCACAAAAAAGGAGCTAAATACATCGAAAAGAAACATTTAGCCTTGTTTACGACCGGTTTATGGGCAGGGGAAACCTGGTCTACTACACCTACTAAAACCGCGTTACACCATCTGTACCAAGTAAGCATCGAGCTTATGCGTTCCTTAGGGGTTACGCAATTTGAGACGGACACGATTGAGAATTCGAGTGTATTTGCTTTTGGATTACGTATTTCGATTAACAAAAAGGCCTGCCTTGAATTAGGAATGATTCACCCTAATTTAGCCAGTAAATGGGATGTCAAGCAAGAGGTATTCTTCGCAGATTTCGACTGGGATTATTGGGTAAAGCAAGAGAAAGCAGATTTCGTCTACCAGGAGATTTCTAAATTCCCAGAGGTACGCCGCGACTTATCACTAGTGGTAGACAAAACCGTTAGCTACCAAGCGATTCGCAAATTAGCAGAGCAATACGAAAAGAATTTATTGAAAAACGTATCAATATTCGATGTCTATGAAGGCAAAAACCTAGGGGAAGGCAAGAAAGCCTACTCGGTGAGTTTTACGCTACAAGACGAGTCGCAAACCTTAACTGATAAGGTCATTGAGTCTACAATGGATCGTTTAATGAAAGGATTCGAGAAGGAAATAGGAGCGCTAATTCGAAAATAATTAGCGCTTGAACATGCCTCCTAAATTAGGCATCTTCATCTTTCCATCTTGAACCTTGTTCATCATCTTCATCATTTTGCGCATGTCTTCGAACTGTTTCAATAGGTTATTTACCTCTTGAATCGACGTTCCAGACCCTGCCACAATCCGATTCTTGCGTGATGGGTTCAAAATATCTGGATTTTGACGTTCCTTAGGAGTCATCGAACTGATGATCGCTTCAATGGGTTTGAAGGAATCATTTGAAATATCTACATCTTTCACTGCTTGGCTCATTCCTGGCACCATTCCCATCAAATCTTTGATGTTACCCATCTTTTTGATTTGCTGCAATTGCGCGTAGAAATCCTCAAAAGTAAAGTTGTTTTGGCGTATTTTCTTGTTTAATCGAGCCGCCTCATCTTCGTCAAAAGCCTGCTGTGCACGCTCCACTAAAGACAACACGTCCCCCATTCCCAGGATACGATTCGCCATACGATCAGGATAAAACTGATCCAAGGCTTCCATTTTCTCCCCTGTTGAAATGAATTTAATGGGCTTATCTACAATTTGACGAATAGAAAGGGCCGCACCACCGCGGGAGTCGCCATCTAATTTCGTTAAAACAACACCGTCAAAATTTAATCGATCATTAAAGGTCTTTGCCGTATTCACCGCATCTTGCCCCGTCATGGAATCCACAACGAACAAAATCTCCGTAGGCTTAATCGCCTCTTTCACCGCAGCAATCTCGTTCATCATCGCCTCATCCACAGCCAAACGACCCGCCGTATCGACAATCACTACTTTTTTACCCATCTTACGAGCATAAGACAAGGCATTCTCAGCGATGCTTACCGCATTCTTATTCTCCGGCTCTGCATACACTTCCACCCCTACTTGCTCTCCTAATACTTTCAACTGGTCGATCGCCGCAGGACGGTAAATATCGCAGGCCACTAAAAGTACATTACGCCCTCCTTTTTTTATGTATTGAGCTAATTTACCCGAGAAAGTCGTCTTACCAGAACCTTGTAAACCCGCAATTAAAACGACCGATGGGTCGCCCTTTAAGTTTATATCCTGTTTTTGCCCACCCATTAATTGGGTTAACTCTTCGTGAACAATTTTAATCAATAATTGACCTGGTTCTACGGAGATCAGGATTTTCTGGCCCATCGCCTGATCCTTAATGCGATCAGTGATTTCTTTCGCCACCTTGTAGTTAACGTCCGCATCCATCAAGGCGCGGCGAATTTCCTTTACCGTAGCGGCAACATTAATATCCGTAATTCTGCCGTTCCCCTTCAGGGTACGCATAGCAGTGGTCAACTTTGCACTTAAATTCTCAAACATAGTATCTAAAAAAAGGACTGCAATTTACGCTTTTTCGGGCAAATTTTAATCAAATAAAATCGTCTTGTTTTCATGAATAAAGACACGATCTTCGAGGACGAGTTGCAGCGCTTTGGCCAAAACCATTTTTTCCACTTCCTTTCCCGCCTTCGACATCTGCTTTGCATCATAGGAATGGTTCACAGATACGACTTCCTGGCAAATAATCGGACCTTCATCTAAATCATCCGTCACAAAGTGCGCAGTCGCACCGATAATTTTCACCCCTCGCTGAAAAGCTTGTTGGTAGGGATTTGCCCCTACAAAAGCAGGTAAAAAGGAATGGTGAATATTCAACATCTTCCCTAAATACGCCGACGCAAACGCTGGCGTTAGAATACGCATATACTTTGCCAGAACAATCAAATCAGGATTTTCTGCATCAATAATCTGCTTCAATTGCGCTTCATGCTCCTCCCGGGTGTAACCTTCTGCAGGCACGTGTATGAAGGGAATCAAAAATTGAGCACATAATGGTGCCAAAACCGCATGATTCCCAATGACCCCCACAATCGTAAACGACAGGTCTTGAAACTGAGACTTAATTAACAAATCACCTAAACAGTGGTGTTCTTTCGTCACACATATCAATACCCGTTTCTTTACTGGCGGAATAACCTCTACTTGTGCATCAGAAGGCAACACAGCCTTTATCTCCTGCGCCAAGGCCCTCACATCTGCAGAACCTGTAAAAGACACCCGCATAAAAAAGCGGTCTGTCTGTTCATCCACAAACTCATTGGTCTGGGTGACATTCAATAATTTAGCGAACAAAACGCCCGTTATTTTATGAACTAAACCTTTCTCATCCTTACATGAGATCTTAATTACTGTTTCCATTAAAAAAAAGAGAGCATTTTCACAAAAATACCCCAAAATAATGGAGGAAAAAAGATTTAGTCTTTACCTTTGCAGGATTAACACAACCTATCAAAATTTTGATATAACAAAAATGGAAAAAATTAAAGTTGCCAACCCTGTCGTTGAATTAGACGGCGACGAAATGACTCGAATTATCTGGAAATTCATCAAGGATAAATTAATCTTACCTTATTTAGATCTAGACATCAAATACTATGATTTAGGGGTAGAATACCGTGATGAGACAAATGACCAAGTAACGATCGAAGCAGCTGAGGCAATCAAAAAATACGGCGTAGGTATCAAATGTGCTACCATCACACCGGATGAAGCTCGTGTTACGGAATTTGATTTGAAACAAATGTGGAAATCACCTAACGGAACTATTCGTAACATCCTAGATGGTACAGTATTCCGTGAGCCTATCGTTTGTGCAAACGTTCCACGTTTGGTACCGAACTGGACAGCTCCGATCATGATCGGCCGTCACGCTTTTGGTGATCAATACAGAGCAACGGATTTCGTTACGAAAGGAAAAGGTAAATTAACGGTTACATTCCAACCTGAAGAAGGTGGCGAAGCGCAAACGTTCGAAGTGTATAACTTCAAAGGCGATGGCGTTGCGATGACCATGTACAACACAGACGAATCAATCAAAGGTTTTGCTCACTCTTGCTTTAACATGGCATTGAGCAAAGGATGGCCTTTGTATTTATCGACTAAGAACACGATCTTAAAGAAATATGATGGTCGTTTCAAAGATATCTTCGAAGAAATCTACCAAGCAGACTACAAAGCTAAATTTGATGCCAAAGGTATCGTTTATGAGCACCGTTTGATCGATGACATGGTGGCTTCTGCATTAAAGTGGAATGGTAACTTCGTTTGGGCTTGTAAAAACTACGATGGAGACGTTCAATCAGACACCGTTGCTCAAGGTTTCGGTTCATTAGGTTTAATGACTTCCGTTTTGATTACTCCAGACGGAAAAGTAATGGAAGCGGAAGCAGCTCACGGAACAGTGACTCGTCACTACCGTGATCACCAAGCTGGAAAGCCTACTTCTACGAATCCAATTGCATCAATCTTTGCTTGGACTCGTGGTTTAGAGTTCCGTGGTAAATTAGATAACAATGCGGCTTTGATTAACTTCTGCCAAACACTTGAAAAAGTATGTGTAGCGACAGTAGAGTCAGGTAAGATGACCAAAGACTTAGCGGTTTGTATCCATGGAAACAAAGTTACTCACGGAGAGCACTACTTATACACAGAAGAGTTCTTAGAGGCTTTAGACACGAATTTGAAGGCAGCTTTAGCGTAGTTTTCGCTTCGCGAAAACTGACGCTAGTCGCGACTACGTCGCTTAGTCGACTTCGTCTTAGTCGTTGCTTCGCAACTTAGTCAAAAGAGTCCGGAGGGGAAGAAATTCCTCTTCGGATTTTTTTTGTACTTACATTTTCGACTAAACGACATCACTGCGCAGCAGTGCCGACTAAAGCGCACAAAAAAATCGCGCCGATTGCTCAGCGCGATTCCTTCTTATCAATTTTGTTTCAAAAACTATTCTGAAACCACAGAGAATGTAATCTTGTGTTTTACTTCTTTGTGCAAGTCAAGCGTAGCAGCATAATCGCCGATTGTCTTCACTTCTGTATCGAATGAAATTTTCTTACGATCGATATCGAAACCTTTTTCTTTCAACATTTCTGAAATTTGAAGGCTAGTCACACGACCAAAGATTTTTCCGCTATCACCTGTCTTCGCAGGGATAGTTAATGTCATTTCACCGATAGCTGCAGCTAAATCGAATGCATCTTGACGAACTTTCTCCACTTTGTGAGCAGCTTGCTTGATGTTTTCCGCTACAACCTTACGGTTAGACGGAGTCGCCATAATAGCGAAACCTTGTGGAATTAAGTAATTACGACCGTAACCAGCTTTCACTGCAACGATATCGTTTTTGTAACCTAATCCAGCAATATCTGTTTTTAATATAATTTCCATCTTATGTTTACAATCAA